>OGGW01001745.1_pt1 | contig 15600 bp, 8 predicted proteins | sample 1571291 | NCBI WGS metagenome assembly OGGW01 (sample SAMEA2582028, study PRJEB24529) | metagenome | biome: Human gut stool | place: China | collected 2011 | reverse complement strand
GTCAACGATCTTTGGTACACAGTGGCGCTCTCTCGCTGTGACGAGGGCAGGAGCGTGCGCTGACGGATTTTGTCAGCGTTTTTTCTTGCCAAAATGTCGCTGGTCATCCGCTGAAGAGGGGGTTGTCCGGCATTTTTTCGTAATAAGGAGGAGTGTTACTATGTCTCAACGCGGCGGACGTCCCATTGATTTTCAGGCGTGGGCGCAAAACCAAATAGTCAAAAGGGCTGTAGCAGCACTGGAAGCGCGTGACGAAGCATTTGCCGAGCGAAACGCAGATACGCCGCTGCCGCAGCTGGCGCGGTATCTGAGCCGGTGTGCCATCTCGCTGGGTCACAGCCCATCCCCCAGCGAAGTGGATGGCGGTACATTTATTGAGCAGCGTTTTGGCAGCTGGGCAGCCGCGATGGCGGCGGCAAGGCTGCCGCAGCCGCGTTCCATGCGCAAGCTGCGCGACACCGCTCGCTATAAGGCGGAAAAGGTGAAGCAGGAACCCTTGTTCCGGGAGGAGCGAAGGCAGAAGCGGCAGCGCAAGCTGGAGCAATCCGAGCAGCGAAAGAAGGAGCAGGCTATCAAAAAGCGTGCGGAGCGGGCCGCTAAGGCTGAATGGGCGGCGAAGAAGAAGGCGGAGGCTGAAGCAAAGGCTCTCACCTTGGCAGAGACCTCCGCTGAAGCCGCACTTGATGCAATATCCGCAGTAATTACCCCCAGTCAAGCTGAGACAGTCTGAACGGAGACTGTTCGCTTTCCATAAGGGGGCCGGGGTTTAAGCCGCCCCGCCCCCTCTTCCTCAAACAAAGCCAAACCGAGACGGCATATGCCGTAGTCTTTCCCATAGAGCGGGAGAGGTTTGCCGGCCTCTCCCGCAGCCTCAAAAATAACAGCCCTGACACGGGCTGAAGGAGTATAAGAATGAAAAAGAATCTGAGATATTTCATCGCGTCGCTGCTGGCGCTTATGATGCTGCTGAGCCTGTGCGCCTGCGGCCAGAGTGGAAGCGGCAGCGGCAGCAACGGTGGATTAGATTTGGACTATGTAGGCGAGGACACCAATCAGCCGGAAGAAGAAAAGCCGTGGTATTCCTGGATCACGGATGCTTTCAGCTTCGGTAAAAAGGATACATCGACCACTCCGTCCCAAAGCAAGCCTGATAGTGTGGCAGATTTCTACTCTCAGGGATCTTCGGATGCACCGGAAGGCAACAAGAGCAACAAGGCAGATCAGGCCACTCCTACTACGCCTGACGAGGAGCCTGCAAATATCACAACGCCAGATTCCGGCGGCAAGAAGAACGACGGTAAGAAAAACGACCAGAAAGCTGAAGATAGCAATACTCCCACACCTACACCGGATCAGAAGCCGGACAGCAAGAAGGATACCGTCACCATCACCATCCGCTGTGACACGGCGGTAAAAAACGGCATGCATCTGGAGAGTAAGTGGGCGGGCATCGTCCCCGCTTCTGGCTGTATTCTGGATGTGACCACAGTAGAGATTGAGCAGGGGAACTCGGTTTTCGATATTCTTAACCGTGTGTGTCAAAAATACAAGATTCACATGGAACACCGCAGCAAGAATTATATAAATGGTATCAATAACCTTTACGAGTTTGATGGCGGTCGCTGGAGCGGCTGGATGTATTCGGTCAACGGATGGTATCCCAACTACGGCTGCGGTACGTATTTTGTCAAGGCAGGAGACGTAATCGAATGGAACTATACTTGCGACCTTGGCAGTGACCTGAATGCAAAGATGGACGGTGCCGAAGACTGGAAAAATACTCATGACTGATTTCTAAATCCGATTCTTCGGGGAACTGCATCCGGCGGTCAGAATGGCATATTTCGTACTGGCGTTGGGTGCCACATGAGGATGAGAGCCGAGACTTGTTAAGACCAAGTTAGCTCTAACAGGATAGATATTGCCGCCCTCCACATTTCAAATAAGCGAGAGAGAACTATGAGTGAGCGAAAGGCCATTATAAAAACGGTGGGTCTAAAAAAATACTATACCGTGGGCGGAAACACTGTCCGTGCATTGGATGGCGTGGACGTATCTGTGCTGCAGGGTGAATTTGTCTGCATTGCGGGCCGCAGCGGTTCCGGAAAATCGACTCTTCTGAATATGTTGGCAGGACTGGAGCCGCCCACCAAAGGGGAGATCATCGTCCGAGGCAAGCATCATCTGGAGGCTATGGACGAGGAGCAGCGGACAAGGTTCCGCCGCCGCTATATTGGCTTTGTGTTCCAAAGCTACAACAACCTGCCCCAATATACGGCACTGGAGAATGTGGCGCTGCCGCTGGCTATCCGGGGCGTACCGGAGGATGAACGGAATTGGCTGGCGTGGCAGGCCTTGAGCCGCGTGGGACTGCGCGGACACGTAGATCACCGGCCTGCGGAGCTGTCAGGCGGTCAGCAGCAGCGCGTCAGCATCGCACGGGCCATTATTACGGAGCCCTCCATCGTGCTGGCGGACGAGCCTACCGGGAATCTGGACAGCCGTACCGGTCAGGAGGTCATGGAGTTGCTGTGCGAGATCTTCCGGGAGAGGAACACCACCTTCATCCTCAGCTCCCATGACCCGCAGATGCAGTGTTTTACGGATCGTACCGTCTATTTCAGTGACGGAAAGATAGAGACAGAGAATCACCACACCGGAGAGGAGCGCACACAGTGAAGAGAGAAACGGTAAAACGGGTACTGGCCCTGTTGATCTGCGTATGGATGACAGTATCCCTGCTGCCCGCCGTCGCTATGGCGGAAGATGTCACAGAGGATGTGATAGATGACAGCACCATTGAGGCTTACACGTCTTACGAAAACGGAGAAGATGCCGGCGTCAGCGGGGTCTCGGTTACAGACGAAAAGCCCAACACGGATATCAAGGTCATACCCAGCGACGCCAACGCCCTGATCCTGATGGATACCGGCGCACAGTCCCCCAAAGGCGTTCCCGGTCAGGTGGTGAAGATCGTGCTGCCGCTGGCGGTCAACAAGGAGTATCTGCCCAGCGAGAAATACATGCTGCGCAACATCAACATCTATCCCGATGTGCCTACCGACGCCAGCGTGTCCAACTGGCCCTTTGAGCTGATCTATGCCAGCGATGTGCAGCACTTAAAGGATATGTCCTACAACTCCACGGCGGAGGTGTGGTTCGAGTTCAAGGTCAGCGAGTTCGCCAGCAAGGGCCGTTACGCTGTGCCCTTTAAGATCAATGCCACCGTGTGGCGGGAGGATGCCGTGAACGGCACCACCATCACCGAGGACGTGACCTTCAAGGTCAGTGCCTATGTGACCGTTACCGACAACGGCAATATGTCCGGCGTTACCACCTCCTTCGGCAGCCTTCAGGTGGCGGGTACCAACGCGGGCGGCTCCTATACCGTGCCTACCGGCACACCCAATCAGACTATCTCCATGCGGATCCCCGTGATCAATGTAGGCGGTACCCTGACCAGCGTGACGGTCTATCCCGTGGTGTCCGCCGCGCTGGACGAGTTCCCCTTCGTGATCGATTCCACCAATTTGGGCAAATATTTTGACTACTGGCCAAGCGGCGAGGTGAAGTATCTGGACTACACCTTCACGGTGTCGCCCTTTGCCACCTCCGGCAACAAGTCCATTAAATTCAAGGCCAATTATTTCGAGAACAGCGCCCCTGCAGAGGGCTCCTTCTCCACGCAGTTTACCGTGATCGATGGCTATGACGCCTCCGCCATGTCGGTGATGGTGCAGAGCTATAAGCTGTATGTGGACGATACCGAGGTATCCGGCCTGATGGCAGGCGAGGAAACGGAGCTGCGCCTGACCCTGATCAACAACTCCAAATATGACACGGCCAAGAAAATCATCTCCAGCCTGGTATTCACCAATTCTCCCGGCCTGACGCTGTGCGTAGGCGGCACGGATACCGCCTATGCCGACTCCATCAAGCCGGGCGGTACGACGATCCTGAAATACAAGATCATGGCCAAGCAGGACGCGGAGGTTGGCCCCGCCATGCTGGGCATCAACCTGACCTATGAGACCACCGAGGCGGTGGCCGGTAAGGCGGCGCAGAACATCATGCTGCCGGTCAGTCAGAAGATGGATGTTCTGGCCGGTACGCCGGAGGTGTACGGCACACCCAGCAAGGATAAGGAAGTTACCATCTCCGTGCCGCTGACCAACATGGGCCGCGCCAAGGCCATGAATATCCGGGTGTTGGCCACGGACGGCATGACCGCCTCCACCCCCTGCTATGTGGGTGACCTTCTGGCAGGCGGCTCCACCAGCGCCGATGTAACGGTGGGCTTCTCCAAGATCGGCGCGTTTGTGGGAAAGATGATCCTCCAGTATGAGGACGCCAACGGCGAGACGTATTCTCAGGACATCTCCGTGCCGCTGAGCGTGGCGGAAAGCTCTGCGGATACAGATGCCAACAGTGCCAACGCAAAAAAAGACGGCACAGACAGCCGCTGGTGGCTGTGGCTGCTGATAGCGATCCTTGCGCTCATCCTGATCGGCATTGTGGTCTATGTCATCATCCGCTATAAGCGGGGCGAGATCGGGCCCGGTGCCGAAAACACCGCTGCCTTGGACGATTTTGACGATGACTTTGACGCAGACGGCGGCGCACCGGACATCGGGGAGAAGCCGCTGACCTACGACGGAAGCAATAAGGACGGGAATGTATGAAGCCAAAAGACCTGTTTCGCTACGGCTGCACCAACCTGTTCCGACGAAAGACCCGCACGGCACTGACAGCCCTATCCATGGCGGTGGGCGTCATGTGTATCGTGGTGTTGATCTCCGTAGGTCTGGGCTATGAGCAGGCGTACCGCGAGAGCATCGAGGCACTGGGCAGCCTGACAAAGATCGATGTGACGCCTGCCACCGGCGATTACGGGCGCAAGGCGCTGCTGAACGACAAGGCACTGGAGGCGTTCCGGGGCATTGACGGTGTGGAGGCGGTAACGCCGGTCTATCAGCAGTCCGCCTATATCGTGTCCGGCAACTATGTCAACATGGTGCGCGTCTACGGCATTGACATGACCACGGCGGAAAACTTCATGCTGACGCCGGAGCGGGGCGTTATGGCCGAGGACGGCACACGCCTGCATCCGGAGGTGCTGTTCACCGACGATGTGGCAGCCGGACTTGCCAACAAGGCGAAGGACTGGGAGCTGGCGGTAGATGAGAACGGCAACGCCCTGATTGACCTGCTGGAAGTGCCTGTCCGCATGACCTTCGATTCCTCCAGCCTGACCGGCGAGCCGAAGGCCGACACCGACGGACGGGCACTGCCCTCCAGCAACCTGTATACCCTGCGGGTGACGGGCATCTGCTCTACCCTGAATAACAACTTCGCCACCGCCGCGTTCATGTCCTTCGACCGCTTGCAGGAAATGACGCAGGCCAACGCCAATTACATGGGCGCGACAACTCAAACCAAGACGGCGGAGGAAAAGGCCAACGGCCCCACCTACGATCTCGTTTGGGTGAAGGTCAAGAACGTCAACGATGTGCAGCGTATTGTCAAGCTGATCCGGGACACGGGGCTGAACACCTATTCGCTCAACGATATGCTGGAGACGGTGCGGACGCAGTCCCGGCAGATCCAGGGGATGTTGGGCGCGCTGGGCGGCATCGCTGTCCTGATCTCCGCCATCTGCGTGGCAAACACCATGATGATGTCCATTACGGAACGGACGCGCGAAATTGGCGTGCTGAAGGTGCTGGGCACCGTTCGCAGCGACATCTTCAAGATGTTTCTCTCAGAGGCACTGATTGTAGGCGTGATAGGCGGCGCGGCGGGCTTGGTGCTGAGCTTTATCGCCAAGTGGCTGATACCGGTGATCTTCGCGTCCCGTGAGCTGCGGTGCGTGCTGCCCTGGTGGCTGGCGGTCTGCGGTGTGGCGTTCTCAGGCGCGGTAGCCATTGCCGCCGCATGGATCCCCGCGCGCAAGGCAACGCTCATCAGCCCCAACGAGGCCATCCGCTCTGAGTGAGGAGGTAGCATTTATGAAAAAGATATGCTGTGCGATTCTGGCCGTGCTCTGCATCCTGCCGTGTCTGGCGGGCTGCGGAAAAAAGGATAAGTAGGTATAGTATCGTATAACCTTATCAGATGATCTTACTCAGCCTGGAACAGTTACCATGCAGTTTTATGATTACTATTTTGATATGGAGAAAGTCTCCATAGAAGATGTGCAGACCGGCGAAATTGAGACTAACTACTATGCCACGGGTACGTTTCTATCTGATACGAACTTAGCGAACCTCCCCGTACTGATCCACTTTAATGGAGATGTTCTTACATTGGACGGTACAATGGTCACCACGGCTTCTCCCATTATGCTCATGCTCGATTTTTCTGAGGGCAAAACACACGAAATTGGCCTCGAGTTTGATGGGCTCACAAGAGTATTTTTTGCATCAGCCAGTTGCTCATAAATAATTGTGGGCAACATCAAAATAGAAGTGTTAAGGAATAGGAGGGAGTACCAATGCAGTAGGTAGGAATTGCAAGCCGATCCCCAAAGCCAGCTATTCTTTGTGGAGTGTGGATAGCTGGAGAGTAATACACGCTCCTGGAACAAATTTATTGAGGAGGAAAATAAAATGAAGAGATTCAAAGGTCTCTCCGCGCTGTTTCTTGCGCTTATCCTGGCGTTCAGTCTCAGCGTCCCCGCGTTCGCGGCAACAGGCAACAACACGATCACATCCATTAAGTACAATGCCGAACCGTTTACGATTACCCCGTATACCTACACTGGCGATGATGGCGATGGCGAGAGCTTTAAGGCATATTCCTGCCACCTTGAGTCTGCTAACGTTAACAATTCCGTATTGGCGAACATGCCGCTTACGGTAACGTATTCCGGCGGCACGCTGAAAAACGGAACCACCACCTATACCGGTGGCGGTACGGTGACAACCTATGTTAATGTTATCAACCGTGTTGCGGAGCTGACTCTGACCAGCACCAACGGTGTAACGGAGACGTACTATATCGGCGCATGGAAGACTGGCACCACGTTCTATGCATCCGTAAGCGTCGAGTTTGATACTGCCTATGCGTTCTCCCAGACAGCGGTCAATACGAAGTATAAAGGTGCGAATACCACCCAGAACCCGTATATGCAGGTGACCACTGCTCAGCAGAAGCTGGCTGCTCAGTCTGCGTATGATAAGACCAATGCCGCTTTTAAGGGCAGCACCTCCAGCACTTATAACGGCCTGAGCTATGGTTATACCGCGGCCGATATCATCACCCAGATCGGCAACGCGAAGGGGGTGTATATCTCCAGTAGCAGCGGCTATATCTCCCAGATCGGCGCACTTAATCAGGACACTGCCGGCCAGTATGTTCATCCTCAGTGGGGTGGCCCTTACGGCTCTGGTGGCTGGATGTTCAAGGTTTTACGTGGCAACGACGCGATTTACCCCTCCATTAGCGCAGGTTCTTTCTACCTGATGCCCTGTGATGTAGTCACTTGGCAGTATACCGCTGACGTTGGTTACGATCTGGGTGCGCCCATGTTCTAAGCGACACAGCACTTAAAAACTATTCCTTAACACTTGGGGGATGCCCGGTCCTTTCTGGGCCGGGCATCCCCTGCCAACATAAAGCGTGTGTATGCTATGAATAGGTAGGAGAAAATGACCACAAAAGATAAGACCAAAATTTGGATGGTATTGCTGGCATTGCTTGTGCTGATAGGGTCACTGAAGCCGGTCACGACTTATGCCGTCACCGGTGGCTTGGGTGTATTCCTCTACTGGCCAGGCGATTTTAGCTCAAACGGAGGCTTCCCCCAAAACACATATACCGACATACAGGTCTACTCCGAGGAGTACCCGGATGCAGGCTCAATGAACAAGGTGACAAATATTCAACCGGAGATTTTCTATATTGTCACTATCCCAGGACTGGACGCAGCCACGGCATCACGTAAGAGTTACGATTTAACACTGACTCTGAAGGAAAAAAACAATGACGCACCGGAACTAAAACTTCCTACAAACAATTACTATTTACCGGTTCGCGTTACATGGACCGCGAATGATGGACGGCAGTGCGATATTTTTATCATTGCGATCCCTGAAATTCGGGATTATTCCAAGGCGGATTTCAGTAAGCCTGCGCAAATGTACTTGGATCTGTTGCTTGGAAATGAATTGGACGACTTCTATAACAGCCTTGCCGCAACAAAAAAGGGTGTGGCTGGCGGTTATTATATTGATAATTATCGCTGTTTGATGCGAATACTTAACTCCACTAACTGGCTTCGTGCGGGTTTTCTCGATTCGTATAAAGATTACTATAGCAAATCTGAGGATGCACTTGCAGAAGTTCAGCAGACGCTTAACCAGGGCTGCTGGTTTTCTCCTGAGCAGGCAACCGCATGGTTTACCGACGTGCTGGGGTACTATTGGGAGTATTGTGAAGCACGCATTGAAGAGCCGGAGCTGCTGTCGCTGCAGGTCATGGGCGTTGATGCGGTCAAGGTATCTGAGTCGGAGTATTCTCTCTGTCTGCCGGAAGGTGTGAACTGGAAAAAGGCTTCGTCCTCGATCGAGTATCGCGCAAATACCATCAACGTTTTTGAGGCAAAGGGAAACTGGACTCCGGGCGCGGGAATAATGCTGCTGCTGAGTGCAAGAGATCCTGCGACAAACACGGTATATAACTCCGGCGCTAACGGTTATGTGCAAGGCAGCTATTATCTGCGGTTGAGTTCGAGTATGGATGCGCCGGAATTCTCGGTACATTCCTTCCAGATCAATGACCGCATGGCAAGCATTGACGAGAAAAACCTTACGATCTCATTGCATTTCGCCAAGAACTGGTCGTGGGAACAGATCCCTCAGATTACCCGTTCCGGAACAGGCTATGAATTCCTGAATGCCGATGGGAACACCGTAGAGCCTGACGAAAAAGGACAAATCGACTTTTCAAAGGCCAAAATGTTGCGCTTATATGAGGATCTGACGTCATATGCGCAGGCGGGGAAAGATACAGAGGGACTGTCTTACCACAAGGATTATGAGCTAAAGTTCACGCGGGGAAATTCCGCTGAATGTGAGCTGTTGTCCTACTCCGTCGGTGTGGCGGGTGAGCAGATCGATTGGAGTGCTGACGGCAAGACGATCACGGTAACGATTCCCTACGCCACGGACTGGAATACGCTCAAGAGCAGCTATACCATATCCTATGACGCGACCGTCACCACGCCGAATGGTGAGGATTTTGAACGCTCCGAGACGACACCTATCCAATACACGGTAACTGCGGAGAATGGAAAAGACCAACAGACTTATTCTGTTATTGTAAAGAAGGTCCCCCCTGCCACCGGCAATGAAATCGAGAGCTTCTACTGCGGATCGTTGGAAGGCACGATCGACGATGATGCAAAGACAATAACGCTTGAGCTGCCGGAAGGGTCTACCAAGCGCTTCGCTCCGCAGATCACAATTTCCGAATTTGCCGTTGTTGAGCCAGCCAGCGGTGTACTTCAGGATTTCACCGAGCCGGTTCCCTATACCGTTACCGCACAGAACAGCGATACCAGGACGTACAAAGTCATTGTAACGGTCTCTACGCAGCGAAGAGAAAATCCTGATAAATCGGCCTATCAGGCTAAGTTGGACGGAATCATCGATAAATATCGGAACAGCGCCAGTGATGATTGGGAATGGATGCAGCTTGGCATCTATGAAAATAAGCGGCAAAGCGACGGGCCGAACACCAACAACGGGTTTGATATTGTCAAAGAGATCAAAGACTTGAACGTTGGCCCGAAAGGTAGAATGACAGACATCGCCAGACTGACGATGCTCCTGACCTCAAGAGGGTATGATTGTTCAAACCTTGCCAAGTATAACGGCGGCAAGCCCTTTTTGGATGGAAGCAACAATGAGATAGACAACCTCGTTGCAAATATTGCGTCCACAACTGACGGTGGTGTAAACGGCAGAATTTTCGCATTGTGTGCGCTGGACATGGGCAATTATACGCTTCCCGCCAATGGGGCGAGAAGCAGGGAGTCCTTGTTGGAGCAGCTACTCAATCATGAATATGGGTCGGACGGCTATGACGTTGATATGGTCGGTATGCTGATGTACGCTATTGCGCCGTATCAGGAGGTTTCTGGTTATGAAGAACGGACAAAGGCAAAACTGGACGAGGGTGTCGAAGCCATTTTGAAAGAAATGCGTGAAGACTACACGTTCCACTCTTGGGGAACCGTAAACAGCGAGTCTGTTGCACAGGTCATTTGCGCATTGGCCTCTTGTGGCATTGACCCTTATTCTGACCCCCGTTTCGGGGACGGTGACCGCACGATCCTTACACAGTGGATGGATATGTTTTCCACGCCGGATGGTTTTAAGCATGTGCAGAGCGAATCTGCCAGCAACCTGCTGGCGACATACGAATCCTGTTATGCCTTACAGTGGTATCTTGGTTTCCTGGAAAACGGTGGAGCGGGACATCCGTACTATCTGTATTATCATCGATATGCTTTCTCCACTGTGCTTTCTTCGGAAGCCGACATACTGGAATTCTCTATTGAGGGTCAGAAAGGTGTCTTCGGAGAGGAAAATGGTCAGAACACCATTTCTGTTACCTTGCCCAAGGGAATGCCCCTCCAGAATATAACGCCCGATTTCACCTTGTCAGCGGGCGCAATTTTGGAGGCTCCAACGATCCCCGTTACACTCGCTGAGGGTGCGGCCCAGCCGTTCACTGTGCTGGCGGAGGATGGCCAGACCAGAAAAACCTATTATGTCACGGTTGCATTTGGTGATGTGGATCCGGCAGGCGCGAAGCTTGATACTTCGACCATAGTCCTGCAAGATGCCAATCAGCGTAATCTTGATATTCTGGACAAGACCATCACAGTGAAAGAGGACGGCGCGGACATTTTGCTGACGGTCAGCAGCGGTATTGATGTAACAAAGCTGCGTGTTATCGCCAACATCTCTTATGGCGCGAGTGCCTCGCCTGTCTTGGATGGCTCTGTGAACCTTGACCTTTCGGATTGGACGGAGTTTACCATTGCCTCTGCGGATGGCAAAAACCACGCTACTTATCGAATCAAGGTGCAAGCGAAAACGGTAGCCTCCATCACGGCATTTTCGCTGACGATCAATGGCAAGGTCTACGACGGAGACATTGACAACGTAAGAGGCACGATCTCTGTGACTGGTGTGGACGACAGCAATCTGACTACCACAAAGTTTGCGCCGGACATCACACTGGGCGCTGGCACAACGGTGTGCAGCCCGCTGTCTGGAACCGAACAGGACTTCTCTGCACCTGTCACCTATACGGTCGCAGGACGTGATGTAGAGAGCCGTACCTATACGGTTCGGGTAACGAACACGGCAGGCAGCTTGATCTCTGCCTCCGGAGAGACGCCAACACCGTCCAGTTCTGCCAGGATCGAGAAGTTTACGGTGCTGGGTGTAGACGGTGAGATCGATCACACCGCTGGTACGATTGAGATTGTACTGCCTAACGGGACGGATGTAACTGCGGTAGCACCTGCGGTCACTGTACCTGCTGGTGCGGTGGTAAGCCCTGTGTCCGGTGAAGTGGTGAATCTGTCCACACCGCTTACCTATACCGTGAGGCTTGGCAGCGAGACACGATATTATGTTGTTCGTGTGGTGTATCAACGCAGCACCTCACAGCAGCTTTGGGACAAGGTCTCTGAAGATAATACGGTAACCGATCACCAGGAGAGCCGCAGCACACACCGGTTCTCGTAAACAGGATCAGACCGATGATGGAGAATATAATCACTATTAAATGAAGGTGGGAATTTAATGAAAAAAAGATTCATTCCCCTATTGGCACTTTTGCTGTCGCTATGCATTATTGTGCCTGTATCTATCGCGCAAATAATGGCGGCAGATGCAGTTCAGATCAATGTTACCGCCAAAGGCGGCAGTGTAGTAATTGGCGATAAAACGGTGAAGGATGGCGGGAAGCATTCGGTTTCACCAGAGCCAGAGTCAGAAGAAGATAAAGATATAACTGTAAGTATAAAGGCGGAGCCAGATGAAGGCTATATTTTTGGAAGCTGGTCTGTGGATAGTGGAACTATTGATTATGAAAACAGCGAAACCGCAAATTTAACTGTTGACGTTGGTACATCGTCTGTTACCCTTACTGCGAATTTTGTGAAGACCGTAGGCATCCAGGCGAAGAGCAGCAACGATGCATGGGGTACAGTTGCCGCAAGCGCGGGGAATGCCGTACCCGGTGGAGCAGGTGTCGCGCTGACAGCCGAGCCGAAGGAAGGCTACCGGCTGGATGGTTGGACGGTCTCTTATACCAACGACGATCCGATGGTTGATTACAGCAGCCGGGTCAATATCTACACACTGACCAAAGGCGAAGGCAACACGGCAACACTGGCTATAAGCGAAACGAACACCGAGGCGAAGGCTCTGACTGTAACGGCGCATTTTGAAAAGGCAGATGCCGGGCACTTCCTTAGTTACGATTACTGTGAGCTGCAGCCGCTGGTTTTCGATCTTCTCCCTGGCAACAAGAAGGCAGCAAGCATCACAGGGTGGTCGAACGATGCGAGTAAAGACATCGTAGTGATATTTGATAAACGCGGCGATGATAACAAGGTCACGGCCTTGCGCGGCTACACGATATGGGGTGGCCTCAAGCGTGTGGCTGATGACGTGACGTTTAAGTTTGACAACGCGAATGCAACGAACTACTCGAAGGGTTCGGGCATGGTTGGCAAGAGGCTTGCAATCGACGAGACTGCTTACGCGGTAGGCTTCACAATGACCGACAAAGATGGCACGGTGAAGAAGGGTACCATTCTGCTGCAATACCCCGGTCGTGCGCAGGTAGAAGCGGAGAATGGCAAGCTGGAGTATAACGGAACAGAATATGAAAATGGCGATGTGATCACGTTTACTCCCGCAGCTGAGGTGACGGTCTCCGCAAAAGCAGCGGATGGGTATCATCTGAAAGAGTGGATCATCAACGGTACAGCATGTGCGGGTACAGAAAATGGCTCCGTGACCTTCACCGTTCCCGACAAGTTCTTCTCTATCAAGCCCGTCTTTGGAAGGACCGGAGATACTCCCCAAGGTCCCGGCTGTGCCACGGTGGATGCAGAGCACGGCAAGCTGGAGTATAACGGCAAGGAATACAACAACGGCGACGTGATTGCCTTTACTCCCGGCAAAACAGTGACTGTATTTGCCAGAGTAGACGAGGGCTATTATCTAGACGGATGGAGCATTCCAGATGCAAATGTAGAAGACAAAAATGTTTATGAGGATTCTGTGACATTTGTCGTTCCTGACGCAGCTTTCACTATTAAGCCCATCTTTGAAAGCAAGGAAGGAAAAGTAGAGCTGGATTTCCATGCCATTAACACGGGAACGGAGGATGTAGATCGCCCCAACGCCTTTGGCGAAAATGGCTGGATAGGTGAACTCAGTTGTTATCCCTTCCAGTTCTACACATTTGATGCCCAGGATCTCACGGTCGATGAAGTAATTGCAAAGAAGAGCCGGGGCGAACTAGATAATCTTTATGAAGCGGGCTTCACTGGGTTAATGGCAAAATGGCCGCTTTATATTGAACGAGGGATCGGCATCCTTGTCGAGGCGAATACATATCCGGCATTTCCTGCGGGCGTTGACAGCAAAGCAACCTATATTTGCGAAGGCCTGACATCGACAGCTACAGAAAAGCTGGGAGACCTGGTTCGCTATGAGGATTCCCAGTACAGAATACAGAACAGCAGACTGTATATCGCTTTTATTGCGAACGAGGATGTCATTGTTAACGCAGAGTTCCACCAGCTTGGTTATTATTCGTTCAAGGCTGTATCCAACGATGAAACCATGGGAACCGTAGAAATTACCCCGGAATGCCTGGCGGGTGGACCGCAGCAAGAGGCAACGCATGTAGTCATGCGAGCGATACCGAAGGATGGCTACAGATTTAAGGAGTGGATCGAAGCTGATGGCAGCACATATCTGTCAGCAGATCAGAAAATGATTTCGATAGCTCAGTTTGTGTTTGGAACCAAGGCGGCATCCTTTACAGCTGTATTCGAGAAGAGTGCAGATTCTCAGCCGCTGCCGATTCAAGCAACGTCCGCCCCTGAAGGTAAGGCAGCCATCGAGGTCAAAGCGAATGGAAAAGCTATTACCTCGGCAAAGGAGGGCACATCTGTTGTTGCGTCCGTTGCAAATGTGGATGAGTATTATGAATTCGACCACTGGGAGATCACAACAGCGACAGAGGCCGCAGTGTCGCTTATTTCTGAGGAGGACTGCAGAAACAGTAGTGTTGAGTTTACTATGCCGTCCGTGACGGAGGGTGTCCGTATAAAGGCAGTCCTGAAGGAGCGGTATGTAACACTCAGCTGGGAGGTCATGAAGGGAGGCGGCAGTGGCTATCAAGGTGCTTCCGACCTTGCAAATGTGGAGGTATCCGTAAATGGTTCGTCGGTAAGCAATTATACCAAGGTCAAGAAAGACGATGTGATAAGCTTTTCAGTGACTGTCAATGACACTGATAAGTATGTGTTCGAAAAAGTTGGAAAACGAGTTTTCCGCACCGGTAGCACACGCATAGAAGAAACCTTTACAGAATATTCCGGTACTTTTAAGCTCACAGAGTGGACGAGTATTAGTTTGTTCGTGTGTTTGAATGACAAAACCGAGGAAACTGCCCGGCATGACATCATGCTGAAACAGGCGACAGGCGGTACGATCACATCTTCCAACTCGACTGCACAGCCGAACACGACCGTCACGCTGACCGCTGCTCCCGGTAGCGGCTACACGCTGAAGAGCTGGATCGTGAAGGACGAACAGCAGAAGAGCATTGCTGTCACCGAAGATAAGACTAACAGCAATGTTGGTACTTTCACGATGCCTAAGAGCAAGGTCACGGTAACGGCAGAGTTTGAGGCTACGGCGGAGATTACACCGACGATTACATCTGTCGCACTGGTAAAGAGCGACGGCAGCGAGGTTGCAAATGGCGTTCCGTCCGGCGACAATTGGACGATCACCATTCCCGACACCGTGTCGGCGGAGACGGTGGCCAAGATCCCTGAAGGACTGTCCGGTTTGAACCTGAAAATCGAGACGCCCACCGGCGTAACAGTAAAGCAGATGGACGGCGGCGGCAGCTGGGCAGGCGATTGGTCTAAGGGTGACATTGTGTGCTGGATGCCGGTAGGCGAAGAAGTTACTTTCCGGGTAATTGCAGGAACGGCCACCAAGGACTATACGATTAAGTTGGTCTATTCCGGTTCTCCGTTACTGTCCGATGGCTCCGCCACCCGCAGCAGCAAGACCGCCGCAACGGTGACGTTCACCTCCAATGTGGCAGGCACCTACTACTATAAGGTAGTGGATCACGATGCAGCGGCTCCCACGGTGGATGAAATCAAGAAATCTACCACCCATGGTACAGCCAGCGCGGGTGAGACGACCTTCACCATCAGCAATCTGACCGGGGATGCCCGTGATGTCTACATCGTGGTCGTGGCAGCCAGCGGCGAGAGTGCACCCCTGAAGATCTGGATCCCGGCTTACGAACCAAATC
>OGGW01001739.1_pt1 | contig 15654 bp, 17 predicted proteins | sample 1571291 | NCBI WGS metagenome assembly OGGW01 (sample SAMEA2582028, study PRJEB24529) | metagenome | biome: Human gut stool | place: China | collected 2011 | reverse complement strand
CAAATTCTGAAAATACAGGTGGGGCGAGGGTAGAAATATTTTTCCTGAGTAGTCAAGAAACAAGCTAAATAGACCGCAAAGGTATTAGTTACGGAAATATAGTTCTGTAATTAATACCTTTTATTACTGCAATTATACTGAATACCATGACCCTTTTAGGCTATAATGTTCAATGAGAACTTGAATAAATGAAGAAAAATATATATAATATTGAATATGAAAGCCTTAATGGGCAGTGATTTTCAATGAAATGGAGTGATATTAATGGAAATTAGACGCGATAATTATCTACAACAGTTAATTTCATATCGTTTTGATGGGTTGGTGAAAGTTATTACTGGTATCAGAAGATGTGGCAAATCCTATCTTTTAAAAAATTTATACAGAGATTATTTAATTGAGAATGGTGTAAAAGAGGAACAGATTATTACAATTGAGCTTGACCTTGCAAAAGATATTAAATATCGTAATCCACTTATTCTTTCATCCTATGTAAGAGAAAAAGTGGAAAAAAGTAAAGAGGAATATTATCTTTTTGTCGATGAAATACAAATGTCCGATGAAGTAGCTAATCCATATAATCCCGATGGTAAAAAAATCACTTTTTATGATTCTCTTAATGATTTAAGAGGTTTATCAAATTTAGATGTTTATGTAACCGGAAGTAACTCAAAAATGCTTTCCAGTGATATTCTTACTGAATTTAGAGGACGAAGTGATGAAATAAGAGTGCATCCTCTTAGTTTTGCTGAGTATTATTCTGCTGTTGGGGGAGATAAGAACGAAGCGTTTGACGAATATGCATTTTATGGCGGTATGCCGCTTATTTTATCCAGACCTAATGATATGGCTAAGATGAATTATCTAAAATCACTTTTTTCAGAAGTATATATTAAGGATATTGTAGAACGAAAGAGAATCGAGAGGCAGGATGTACTTGAGCAAATTTTAGATTTGCTTTGTTCATCGGTTGGCTCGCTGACAAATCCAACAAAAATTGCAAATGCTTTGAAATCTAAGCAGAGTGGAGGAGTGTCTGCTAATACAATTCGTGCATATATTGGACATTTGGAAGATGCGTTCCTTTTTTCAGAAAGTAAACGATATGATGTAAAAGGAAAATCATATTTTGATTCACCTAATAAATATTACAGTGAAGATATAGGCTTAAGAAATGCAAGAATAGGTTTTCGTCAACAGGAAATGACACATATAATGGAGAACATTATATACAATGAGTTGATTATCAGGCAGTTATCTGTTGATGTTGGTGTTGTTTATGCGAGGACTATTAATAATAGTGGAAGTTCCGTTCGTACGCCAAGAGAAATTGATTTTGTGGTCAATTCAGGAGGAAAACGAACTTATATCCAATCAGCATATGCAATGCCTACTGATGAAAAAGCGCAGGTAGAACTCAGACCATTTACGCTTACAGGAGATTCTTTCCCTAAAATTGTGGTAAGGATGGATGTTGGAAAGCGTTGGTATGATGATAATGGAATTTTGAATATCAATGTAATTGATTTCCTTTTGGATAAAGAACTTATTTAGCAATTGAAGAATAAGCATAATATTAGCTGTTGTTATTTTTAATAAAGGAGATTTGGTGGGTTGAATTTTGAAGGTATATTACAATTGATTATGGATAATTACAGTTCGTTTATTGCGACATTAGCGTTATTGTTAAGCGCTCTAACATTTATTATGTCACAAAGACACACGAAGAAAAATAAAATTATATCTGATGAAAGGTATTATGAACAAAGAAAACAATATGAGGAAAGATTAGAGGTGGAAAGTGAACGAAGAGAAGAAGATAGGCATGATACAGAAGAGAAATTACGACTTGGTGAAAAACCCCGCTTTGTGTTTAAGGGGTCAAAATTTATTGTTAATTCAGACACGAATCAAGAACTTTTGCTTTTGAAATTTACAAACAAGGGACGGGATACAGCGTATGATATAATTCCAGATTTAGAGTGTGTTGCAAAACAAATGGATATGACGGAGTTTAAGATACGACGATACGAGCCTGTTCAGGATCCGGTTGTAATGGTAGGGGAGGATTTTGAAGTAGTAATGAAATGTGATAATAATCAAGCGGATTTTTTTATGATGGAACTAACAATTACATATCAAGATGCTTCTGGAAGAACATATAAACAAACTTTTTGTATTAATATTACTGATAGACTTGGAAATAGTTTAATAACAAATTATGCTCAGCCTGTATTATGCAGTAATTAGCTGAGAAAATAAGAAGAGTTACTAATGATTATAGAGGCAGCCAGACAGCAGTGGGTTAAGGATGTTGAAGAGAAGCAGAGGGAACATGATGAGTGGCTGGCTGTAAATGGTGCAGCTATTGAAGAATGGAATGCCAAGAAGAAAGAATATAATGACAACAAGCAGAAACTAGAATATGAGTTAAAGAGACTTCAGGAAGATAAAGGATTTATAGAAGGTTTTATGGCTGGGGCAAAAGTAGCCAAGAAGGATAAGGAAATAATGAATGTAAGGATTGAATTATCACGACTGGCATTGCCTAAAGAACCAATAATGCCTAAAGAACCGGTTATTCCACCGGAACCGGCATTGGGAGGAGAGCCGGAAAAGCCTGATTATGACATAATGATTGGACGAAATGAGGTGTTTGATACATTTAGAAGTCTTATGGCGTAGTGAGTATTTATAAGAAAGGGGATAAGTATGAAATATTCAAATGTTGTTGTTGCCGGAGGCGGAGTGCTTGGAAGCCAGATTGCTTTTCAGGCAGCATATTGTGGATTTAATGTAACTATCTGGTTAAGAAGCGAGGGGTCTATTGGAAGAACACAGCCTAAGATTGACCATCTTAAGCAGACTTATATTGAAGCTATTGAGAAGATGGCAGAGGATAAGAATGCGTGGTGTGCAGGACTTGCGGATGAAGATACATTTGACAAGGAAGAGTGTCTTAAGAAAGTAGAGAATGCATACGCTAATCTCAAGCTTGAGCTTGATATGGCTAAGGCTGTTGCTGATGCAGACCTTGTGATTGAGTCTATGGCTGAGAATGAAAAGGATAAGATTGCTTTCTATGAAAAGCTTTCACCACTTCTTCCGGACAAGACTGTGATTGTAACCAATTCATCGACACTTCTTCCATCGATGTTTGCAAAATATACTGGAAGACCAGACAAATATCTGTCATTACATTTTGCTAATTCTATATGGAAGAATAACACTGCTGAGGTTATGACACAGGCTCAGACTGATGAGAAGTATTTTAACGAAGTAATGCAGTTTGCTAACGATATACGAATGATTGGACTTCCTGTAAGAAAGGAAAAGAGCGGATACCTGCTTAATTCTATGCTGGTTCCATTCCTTCTTAGCGGACTTGATCTGTATGCTGCAGGAGTGTCTGATCCTGAAAGCATTGATATTGCATGGACAAGAGGAACAGGTGCACCTAAAGGCCCTTTCCAGATATTTGATACAGTAGGGCTTAATACTGCATATAATATTGTTCACCAGTATCAGAGTGTTCCGGGAATATTCTCACCACTTCTTAAGAAGATGATGATGCCATATAATTTCAAGAAGATGGAAGCTATTCTCAAGAAGTATATTGATGAGGGAAAGCTTGGAATGTCTTCAGGTGAAGGCTTCTACAAATATAATTAAGCACGGCAATTAAGAACTATATTAACAAATGTTATGAAGGACTGGTAATATGACGACTAGGGAAGAAGCACTTGCATATGGACTTTCTTTTCCTGATACTTATCAGGAAGCGCCTTTTCATGATGAGAACTGGCAGCTTGTAAGAGTTAAAGGATGCAAGAAAGTATTTTTATGGACATATGAGCGCAATGGATATATTAATCTTAATGTGAAGGTTTCACCTGAGTGGCGCGACCTGTGGAGAAGTACATATTCATCGGTGATTGCGGGCTGGCATCAGAATAAGGAACACTGGAATACTATTATTCTTGATGGAACTGTTCCTGATGAAGATATCAGACGCATGATTGCGGAAAGTTATGATCTTGTATCTGACAGTCCAACCAAGAGAATATATGAAGCTGTCAAGAAGATTCCGAGAGGACAGGTTGCAACTTATGGACAGATTGCACAGCTTGCAGGCGATAAAAAGATGGCGCGTGCAGTTGGCAATGCACTTCATAAGAATCCTGACCCATCAGGAATTCCGTGTTACAGAGTGGTTAATTCAAAGGGAGAGCTTGCTGGTGAATTCGCATTTGGCGGAGCCGGAAAACAGGCAGAACTGCTTATGGAGGATGGAATTGAGGTTGTTAATGGCAGGGTTGACCTGAAAAAATATGGAATGAAATTCTGAATTACTATAATGATATATGAAATAATGCCGATATATATTAGGCATGGAATGCGCATTTATTCAATGGATTGAAGCTGTTGGATGAATGCGTTTTTTATTATTTGCCACTTGGACCTTTCTGGAAAGTGGCGCGGCTGCGACTGACTGAGCGGCTGCAGAAAGGAGAATACATGAATATTAACACACAAATGAGGTATGGTGCTTATTCAGAGTACAGTTTCAGAACAACCAAAACTGGCAAAGGTGACACCGGTTTTGAAGAATCTATGAAGCCGGACAATAATATCCAGTACAAATCATTAGGAATGGGCTTCTTAAATGTGGGTGATACCGGCTACGGAATGAGGGCAACCCAGATTATTAATCCGGACAGTGAGGACACGATTGTAAGAGTAAGCATTGCACTGGGTGGAAATGAATTCAGAGATTATGATGTTAATCTTTCCGAGATAGATCCATCCAATGCAAGTGCTGTGGAAATGTTTGCATATTGCCAGTATGCAGATTCAACCAGTGAAGGTTCATACAAATGGGGAAGCTGGAATGCCTTAAAACATTTGACAGATGATATGGCATATTCATACAATTCACTGGATGAAGCTTTAACTGAAAAGAAAAACTGGAATGCTGCACTGGCTGGCTCAGGTATTGAACTTGAAAATGAGGCAACGGGTGAAAGATATTTTGTAGCGGATATCATTGAAATGCTCAAACAGCAGTATGAGCTTACAGCAGACGATCTTGAGGAAAAGGACTGGCGGGATATGTCAGACAAAGAATGGGAAAAGCTTTTAAACAGTTTTGACCAGAATATTGATGCAATCAAGGATAAAATCAGAAAGCTTAAGGAAGTTCAGGATGAAGCAGCTTCTAAGGCAGCAGCTAATGCACCGGCAGGGCAGAAGGCAAATGCAGCTTCGAGCGCAGCGCAGAGTGCAGCAGCCAATGGATTTGCATCGGATGTAAAGACTGAGGATGAAGAATGGATAGAAGAAAACAGTTGGACATATGACATGAAAACAGAGAATCAGACAATTCTTCATAAAGCAGCTATTGCCAATGAAAAAGCACAGGATAGCCTTAGCAAGTCTCAGGAGCTTATGCTTACAGGAGACACAACAGAAGGTGTAAGCAAGACAGAAGGTGCAACAGAAAGTGCATCATGTGATGATGAATCAGGAGAAAAAGTGTGGACAGTTACTGCATATACCGAGCAGGGAATTATATGTAAGGAATTTAAGGACGGAGTAGGCACACTTTTGTGGCAGATTGATTTTAAAAATTCGACAGATTACAACAAGGTTATGGATTACCTCGATAACGAAAAAGAAGAGGATATATTAAAGTATGCCAGGGATAAGGAATTCTGGGAGAAACTTATCTGGGGGTAAGATAAACTGAAATAAAAGCAAAATGGACTTTCTGCACGGTAAATCCGTGGGAAAGTCCATTTTATTATTACTTTATCAACAGCACCCTGTCGGTATCATCACCCTCAACTTTAGCGAATTTCTTAGCAGTGAATGAATCGGAAGAGCATTTGTCAATATAACTTTTTACGCCAGTGACAGGGCTTATCCACCACATATCTCTGCCTGTATAATTATGAGTATCAAGCGTGAACTCATTGCCAAGATAATCGTATGCAATCAGGAATGATCCGCCTGCGAATACAGCAATGCGTTCATGCTTTTCTTTTTGCCCGGATAACAGCAGGGAGTCATCAGGCTTTCCATTAATAAAGTCTACTGACTGCATTATGTCTTTTAAGAAATGCATCTGACCAGAGCCCTCGTGGTGAATGGCCTCGTCCCAGTTACACACAACACCATAGCTTACACCATCATGCCCGCCTGTGTAGAACTGCATAACAGAATTATCACCATAGGTGTGTCCGCATGCGCCGGCTAGAACAGACCAGTAAGCATATCTTCTTACATGCTTTGCAGTCCAGTATGGTTCGTCATGATTGTGGAGTCCCTGAATTATCCATTCGTAAGAAGGCTCGGCATCAAGCACAGGTTTATTACTGAGAGCATGGTCGTGTAATACATACTTCCAGTTGTCTTCGCCATAGTAAGAAGGGCTGTCTATATCGTCCCATGCACCAAGATTACACTGGTCGTAACGTCTGTGACCTGACTGGAACATATTAAAATCGAGCCATTCATCATCAGAAAACCACATTGTTGATGAACATCTTCCAAAAGGATGGAAGGTTATCAGTTTGTTAGGCGTTGAGAACTTAAGGTATGCGCCTAATTTGCGGTAAGCTGCCTTATAATCTTCAGCTTTAATATCACCGCCGAGTACCCATATTATATTGGAATAATTCTTATAACGGTCTGCCAAGAAGCTGCCGTATTCAAGAATATTATCTTCTGTGATAACACCGGTCTTTAGCAGGCTTCCCCAGGATGGGAGAAGTGCCATATAAAGTCCCAAGTCATCCGCCATCTTAATGATACGGTCTACATGTTCCCAATATTCTTTTGTTTTATAGATGCCGGCAGCACCCCAGTGCATGCGGTTTACAGTTTCCATACCTTCTGTTGAGTATATCAGAACCGCCTGAATTACATTGAAGCCCTTTTCGGCTCTGTTTCTCAGATATGTATACGCCTCGTCGTCAGTAAGATTGCCAAATATGAGCCATCCAGTGTCGCCAAGCCAGAAGAAAGGTTTGCCATCCTCTAACAGGTAGTGTTTGTTGTCGCTGATAGTAAGCATATGATATTAACCTCCGAACATTCAAGATATGTATATTATAGCATAATTTAACAAAATGTTTTATAATAAAAATAATTATCAGAAACGGAGATTATTATGTGGAAGATAAAACAGATATTTGACGGGGATTATGGGTGTGAAGAGCTGGCAGAAGGTCAGTTACCTAAGTTTTGTGTTACACTTGTTAATGAGAGTGGGCAGAAGAAGTATGTATATGTAGAAGATAAGTGGCTTGTAGACAGAGGGCTTGATGAAGGCTCTGTATGGCCGGAGGATATAGATGAGTAAAGTGATAAGAATCATCTCAGCAAGTGTGATGTTAACTGTATTATCAGCTATTATACTTGCGGGGTGTGGCAACAGACATTCTGATAAAGCAGGATTGAATAAATCGGACATTACAGAGACTTTAAGCCAGACATTGGAATCAGAGAAAGATTCACAGATGAATTCTCGAAGTGAAGAAAATACTGATACAGAGATAACAGATACAGAAGCAGAAGATTCTGGACAAGTAGACAGTGAAGACGGCAGTCAGGAAGAAACAAGCAATCCATATATAATAGTAAGAGAGCCATATACAGGCGTTCCGGTATATGAAGATATGGAACACATTTATATGAATACGACTTGGGAATATGCGGACCATTCGGCGATAAGCGATGGTTATGCTGTTCTATATAAAGCAGCAGGTGAAAGAATATTATAATTGGTGTCAATGCAGGGCATGGAACGGCAGGTGGTTCATCAGTGAGAACATTGTGCCATCCGGACGGCTCACCTAAGAGCACCGGTGGAAGTACGGCGGCGGGGGCAACAACAGCAACTGCTGTATCAGGAGGCATGACATTCTATGATGGAACACCAGAAAGTGAAGTTACATTTAGAATGGCGCAGATTCTAAGAGACAGGCTTCTTTCACAGGGATATGATGTGCTGATGGTAAGGGACGATGCAGATGTACAGCTTGATAATGTAGCAAGGACTGTGATATGCAACAATGTTGCGGATTGCCATATATCGCTGCATTGGGATGGAGACGGACTTAGTTATGACAAAGGCTGTTTCTATATTGCGGTTCCGGATGCAATTAAAGATATGGAGCCGGTTGCCACACACTGGCAGCAGCACAATGCACTTGGAGCATCACTTGTTAATTGGCTTGGTGATGTGGGTATGAAGATACATGGTTCAGGAAGTATGGCAATAGATCTTACACAGACGTCATATAGCACAATTCCATCTGTAGATATGGAACTTGGAAATGCAAGCTCAGATCATAGTGATGAGACGCTTGAAAATATAGCTGATGGACTGATGGCGGGAATCAATGCGTATTACGGGTATTAAACAATATAATAAAACCACATAAGGAGAACAATAATGGATAAGAAAACACAGATTATAGCAGTAGCAGGAAAAGGTGGAGTTGGTAAGACTTCTTTAGCGGGAGTTATTGTAAAGCTTCTTGTTGAGGCACACCCAGATAAGAAGATACTTGCGATTGACGCTGACCCTGCGGTCGGACTTTCTACAGTGCTTAATGTTGAGGTTGATAAGACTATAGATGATATAAGAAAAGAAGTAATCAAGAATGTTGAAGACGGAGATACCAAGACTGCTGTGGAGTTACTTGGAGAAGCCAAATATGAGATAATGGATGCAGTTGTTGAACAGGACGGATATGCATTTATCGCAATAGGAAGACCTGAGACAGCGGGCTGTTACTGCAAGATTAATTCATATCTTAAAGAAGTTATTACAATGCTTTCAGATAAGTTCGATTATGTTGTAATTGATGGAGAAGCAGGAATAGAGCAGATTAACAGAAGAGTTATGGAGAAGGTTACACATCTGCTGCTTGTTACTGACGCAAGCAAGAAGGGATGCCAGGTTGTGCAGACAATCAAGAAAGTTGCAGATGAGCTTGTGATGTATGACAGAATCGGAGTTATTGCTAACAGAATACCGGATATGGAGGTTGCGAAGCTTATGGATATCGGCGACCTTGAGCTGCTTTCAGTAATACAGAGCGATTCAAAGCTTGCGCAGGCAGATGTTCTTGGTGAAAATGTGTTCAATCTCCCTGATGATGCGATTATTGTTGAGGGCGCAAAGAAAGCCCTTGTTAATATGGGAATATTGTAAGAGGAGGCAAATGTGAAGGATTTAGCTAATCTGTATTATTTTGAGAAGCTGTTGGAGGATGTGAATAACGACCTTGTAAGGCAGGCACAGGCTAAAGGTAATATTGCAATCGGTGCAGTCTGTTTTCAGATACCCGAGCCGCTTATTAATCTGCCGGGCAGCTTTTCGGTGAGACTGCGAGCACCCCGTACAGGTTCTATAGAGATGGGTACATATTACATGAGCAGTATGCTGTGTGAGGGCTGTCGTGCGATATTAGAGAGAGCAATTGAGGGTGGATATAACTTTCTTGACTGTATAATTGCGCCGGATGCATGTGCGCAGATGAACAGGTGCGTAGAGAATATTGAGAGACAGCACCTTATAGAGAAGGAAAAATTCTTTGTGGAATATTCAGATGTTCCGATGAAGAATGATGAGACGGCGTTAAGACATTTTGTTAAGCAGATGAGACTTCATGTGCTTGAACCGCTTAATAATACATATGGAATAGACATATCAGATGATGCACTTAGAAAGTCAGTAGAATTGCAGAATAAGATAAGCCGGCTTATAAGAAGCATCGGTGATTACAGAAAAGAAGATAATCCAAGAATAACTGGGTATGAATTCGCGGTTCTGTGTCTTGCAACCTACTGTTGCCCGAAAGAGGCACTTATAGAAAAGCTCGAAGAAACACTTGAGGAGCTTAAGACACGTGAACCTGATAAAAAATGTAATTACAGGGCAAGGGTCGTAATGGTTGGTTCAGAGATTGATAACCCTGAGCTTATAAAGCTTGCTGAGGAGGCAGGTGCACTGGTTGTGGCTGACAGATTCTGTTTTGGTTCACTTCCGGGAAGAGATGAGATTATTCTTAACGATACAGAGGATGTTCTTACACAGATATGCAGACAGTATATGAAGTGGGGACAGTGTCCAAGATTCATGAATACAGAAAAGATTATCGAGAGACAGGAGTATGTTGACGCAATAGCTAAAGAGTATAAGGCGGATGGCCTTATATATCAGCAGATTAAATTCTGTGATTACTGGGGCTATGAGAGGGCTTCGGCATTCCATGTCATGAAAGAAAAATACGGTTATCCTGTTCTTTCAATTGACAGGCCTTATGCTGTCGGAACTTCTGGACAGTTAAGAACAAGAATACAGGCATTTGTTGAGAGCCTTGAGATTAAGCGTATCAATGCAGGAAGGAAATTATAAATATGTCTAAGAATATAGGAAGCGAGCCACTCGGCAGATTCTATACAGGCAAAAAGCCGAAGAGAAGAAGAGAATGGCGCGGATTGAAGGATACATGGTACGACTATGTAAGGTGGCTTGGATACTGGAAGACTTTAATTACATTTATAATAAAACCTAATAACATGAAGGGCTTCTTCAGATACCGCTGGATGATTAATTATCTTGCACTGCCTGATTTCATGGACAGGCATACCGAGGGTATGAGAGGAACTCAGCTTAGAATGGCACATCAGGCACTGGGACTTATCGTTACTGATATATGCGGGATGCTTGGACAGATATTTAAGGCAGACCCGGCTATCGGCAATGACAAGAAGCTAAACAGCAAGATTGTTCTTTTTGATGAAAATATGATGAGTACCCTGATGGGAGGTTTTCCTAACCTTACATGGTTGTCAGTGGAAGTTCCTGCTGTGTATACAAGCTCGATGATGTCACAGGACGGAGTAAGCTATTATGTTGACGTTACACACCAGTATGGCGTGCCATCAGATGTCTGTCCTATGCCGGCGGCTGAGCTTGGTGTTGCACTGGCTGATGATTTCCCGCTTATAGGCTGTTGTGCGGTGCAGTGTAATACGACATGTGACGGAAGTCTTATGGGTAACGGGATTGAAGCAAGGTCATTTAAGATTCCTACATTTCAGCTTGCTGTGCCTATAAGACACAGACAGGAAAGTGTACAGGAGTATGCGGCAGAAGAGGTTGTCAATGCAATCCATTTCATAGAGGAGCAGACTGGCGAGAAGTTCGACTGGGATGCATTCTTTAAGAGTATGAAGCGGTTTAATGCAGAAACAGAGGAATTCTTGGAGTGGATGGAGATTTCCAAGACAGATTATCCGCAGGTTATGGGCGTAACGCTTGCACTCTACAGATATGGTGTATATCAGGCGGCCGGTGGAAGAAATCAGGCATTCCTTGATATGGATAAAAAGCTTACAAAGATGGCACTTGATGCATATAAGAATAAAGAGATGGCGGCGAAGGAGTACCGCCACAGAGCCATGACATGGGGCGTTCAGGCTGCATATTATACAGCGCTTCCAATCTGGCTTCTTAACTGCTGGGGCGTGGTAACTATTGCGGATATGTTAAGCATGGTGTCTACAGAGATGGTCAATACAGAGGATAAACACCAGGCAATGTTAGACCTTGCGTATCTGTATGAGAACATGATTATGAGAAACCGTTCTAACGGCGGTTATGAGACAGGTGTAGAGGCGCTCTGGCGTTTCTGCGAAATGTTTAATATTGATATTGTAATCATGTATGTTCATATGGGCTGCAAATCAATGTCAGGATATCACGGCTTATTTGAAGAAGAAGCAAGAAAACATGGAATTCATTTAATATGGGTAACACACAATCTTATGTGTCCTGAGGATGGAACAAGAAGAGACATGAGAACGGAGATTAACAGATACATGAGAACTGTTTTCAGGGAAGAACCGCTTGACCCGTCACTTGAGGATTTTGACGATTCTAAGAGCTGGTAAGAAGTGTGGATGCTGCATACGTGGCAGGAAAGGATAGCAGAATGAAATATTTCGGTGGTTGTGACGCAGGAAGTACATATACAAAATGCGTTATTATAGATGAGAATGGAAAAATCTTAGCTGCAGTTACTAAGAGAAGCAGGATTAATCCAGTGCTTAGTGCGAAGGACGCACTTGATGAGGCTGTAAGCCAGGTTGACGGTTTAAACAGCGCAGAGGAACTTACATATCTGATTGGTACGGGTTACGGAAGAAACAAAGTACCATTTGCAGATGAGAATATATCAGAGATAAGCTGTCATGCCATGGGCGTACATGTAACTGACCCTTCGGTTAAGGCGATTATTGATATCGGCGGTCAGGATGTTAAGGGAATTGCGATTGACACTGATGGAACCGTGCTTAATTTTGCGATGAATGACAAATGTGCAGCAGGAACGGGAAGATTCTTTGAATCTATGGCAAGAGCATTTGAGATGTCTTTAGATGAATTCTCTAATCTGTCTCTTACAGCGAAGAACGTGATTCCAATAACAGCACAGTGCGCGGTATTTGCAGAGAGTGAAGTTATCTCATTAGTGGGCGAGGGTAAGCCTATGGAAGAGATTGCAGCAGGAATACAGTTATCGGTTGCCAAGAGGTGTTTTGTTATGGCTAAGAAAGCCGGTGCGGCTGACAGCGTTACACTTACAGGCGGATGTGCCAAGAATGAAGGATTGAAGAAAGCAATAGAAAAAGTGCTTAAGATTAATGTAGTTGACCTTCCGACAGACCCACAGCTTATGGGAGCATTAGGTGCTGCGGAATATGCAAGACAGAAGGGAAGTAATGTATGATAGTATTAAAGGTGCTGGCTATTATAGCAATCGTGCTTGTTGCATTGTTTCTTCTGACTCTTGTTATATATTTCTTTAATCTGGATATGAAATTTGCAGCAGCTTTAATCAAGCCGCTTACTGCATATTACAACTGGTCAAAGAACAGGCGAGAGAAAAAGAAAGAACAGAATACACAGAAAGAATAACAGGAAGGGCAGAAACATCCAATGGATTTATATGATTGTGAGATAAGAAAACTGACATCAATGCTTGAAAGCCATGGAGTAAAGAGACTTCCATTACAGAAAGAATGGGAGATGACTGAGAAGGAGAATCTTATTCTTAAAAGCGAGACGGCTTATGAACTTGGCGGTGGAAGCAGTCAGGCAGTGAGTGCTATTGCATTTACACAGGATAAGGGGCTTGTGTCGGAGGATGCAGTGTATCTGGTGGGGGATGACCTGTGTGATATCAAGAATGATATTTCATATGCAAGAATTACTGTAATCAGGCTGAACAGTGAATATATTAAAAATCATGATGATAATGCACTGTATGCTTCAATGAGGGCGACTGATTATGTAAGATACCATGCATTTCTTAAAGGATATATGATGAGAATATCAGCTGTCAGGGAAAGAGAACCAGTGAGAGTGAGTAAAGAAGCGGTTTCACATGGGATTAACTTTGCAGCGGTAGGACATGGACTTATCAATGCCTACAGGAAGCGCCCAGAGGTTGAGGCTGTAAGCATATATTTTGTCACGGAGCAGGATATTGATTACATATTTTTAAAAAGTGAAGCACACAGATGTGAACAGATAACTGACTCCTTAAACAACATATTTAACGGTCTTACAATGGATTGTTCAACTTGCTCAAGCAGGGAATTGTGTGATGAAATAGACGGACTCAGACAATTACATATGAGTATTTTGTGAAAATACCTTGAAAAAAATTAAAATTAGGAATAATATGTTAATTGAATGAAATAGGGAACAATTAAATACATTGTACAAATGATGCATATGGAAAGGCAGGTAGTTATAAGATGTTAAAGAAAATGAATAATATGAATATAAAGGGGCGTTTGAATTATGTATTTAGACTGATAATCATAGCGTTCTCCGTAGTTGCAGTTGTTATAAGTGCAATGATGATTTATATGTCTATGGATTACCGCAGGGTGCTGAAGCGTTACGCATTCCCTCAGGGAGATATTGCTACAGCTATGTCTGAGGCAGCAGAGATAAGAGGAGCTTCAAGGGGAGTTGTAGGATATGATTCAGTAAGCCTTATCAGCTCAATGAAAAAGCAGCATGATGAGCATGTCGAAGCATTTGAAGCCAAGCTTGAACAGATAAGACCTATAATGTCTAGTAAGGCTGGCAAGGAATGTATGGATAAGATTGATAAGGCGTGGGCTGAATATAAGGAAATTGATGAGAAAGTTATAAAGCTGGGAGCTACGACAGATTCTAATCAGTCACTGAAGGCTCAGTCGATGATGCTGAATGAGACGGCACCTAAGTATGAGGCACTTGATAATGCACTTAATGAACTTATGGACACTAATGTTGCTAAAGGTGATGCAGAAAAATTAAAGCTTGAAATATTTCTTATAATAGCGATTGTTGCTGCAATTGGAATTATAGCTGCGGTAGTTGTTGTTGCTTCTAAAGCAGCACATGCGATTGCAAAGAGTATAGAAGAGCCGTTAGATGGAATGATGGCCAGATTCGAGACATTTGCACAGGGAGATCTGGATTCACCATTCCCTGAAGTTGAGACTAAAGATGAGATATCCGATCTCATAGATAGTGCACATGCTATGGCAGAAAGATTACATAATATTATCAGTGATGCCGGAAAACTTATGGGAGAGATGGCAGATGGTAATTTCGCTATCGCAACCGAACATGAAGATCAGTATACAGGTGCATTCAATGCATTGTTACTTGGAATTCGTAACATGAACCGTCAGATGAATTCAACATTAAAGGGTGTTGAAGATGCTTCTAAACAGGTGGCAGAAGGTTCTGCTAATCTTTCAGATGCTGCACAGTCGCTTGCAGAAGGTGCAACAGATCAGGCTGCAACAGTCGAAGAGATGCAGGCAACCATTAATGATCTTAATGAAGGTATACAGAAGACAGCAGAACAGCTGGAAAATTCATATAAAGAAGCAGAGAGATATGCTGATACAGCAGAAAACAGCAGAGAAAGCATGGAAGCTCTTATGGGGGCAATGGCTCGTATCAGTGAGGCTTCTGAGAAGATTGGCAATATCATTTCAGAGATTGAAAGTATTGCAAGCCAGACTAACCTTCTTTCACTTAATGCTTCCATTGAGGCTGCAAGAGCAGGTGATGCAGGCAGAGGATTTGCAGTAGTTGCTGACCAGATTCGTACACTTGCAGAGCAGAGTGCTAAGTCAGCGGTAGATTCAAGAAATCTTATAGAAGCTTCTATCTACGAGGTTGGAGAAGGTAATAAGATTGCTGCTAAGGCATCTGATTCACTTAAGGAAGTTGTTGATGGCGTTCAGTCTATCGCAGAGAGTGCCAAGAAGATGAGAGATGTATCTACAAGTCAGGCTGCAGGTATGGAGCAGGCGGATGTTGCAATTGCAAGAATTGCAGAAGTTGTACAGGCTAATTCAGCAACATCACAGGAGACATCGGCTACAAGTGAAGAGCTTACAGCACAGGCTACAACTCTTAGTGAAATGGTTGCACAGTTTAAGTTAAGAAATGACTGATAATTAAATATATAAAGATTATTTAAGGAGCTGTTATCGTAGTGATATGAGGTGACCCCTCAAAGTTAGACTTTTGCGAGACGACTTCGGTCGTCTCGTTTT
>OGGW01001735.1_pt1 | contig 15665 bp, 10 predicted proteins | sample 1571291 | NCBI WGS metagenome assembly OGGW01 (sample SAMEA2582028, study PRJEB24529) | metagenome | biome: Human gut stool | place: China | collected 2011 | reverse complement strand
ACAAATTTGCTTCCCAAGTTCCATCTGGGCAAACTCTATTTGTCCATCTTATCTCTGAGGGAAAATAGGAAAAAAGAAATATATTTTCCGATTTTTGAAAATTAGGGTGTTAGATTTGATGAAATTATATTTTTACTGTGGTATAATAATCGGCAATGATTGACGAACTCATTGTCTTAGGCAGAAATACTAATCTTTTTGGGATAAAAGTTTGATACCGTAAACTTATCCCCCTTGCTTGGTTTATTCCCTGGGTAGGATATTGGACAAATATATTGGGCAAATCTAGATTAGAATTAAAACCACCGGCTAAGCCGGTGGTTTGCTCTGCCCTTATAAGATGCTTTTACTAGCCACGCCTGCAGGCCGCGTGAAAATCCGCCAAGCGTACTACTATCGCTGACTAGCCGCCTTTTGACGGCTTATTTTATTTGTAGTAGGGGTAGGATTATGAATTTTTCCCAAGCAGCCAATCGGGAAGGTATTTTACCTGTATGCCGTTATAGTTGCCGGGAGTGAAACGATCTGCAGTAAGGATGATTTTTTCGTAGTTGTCTCTGATATTTGATAATGGTTTGAGTTCACGTTCAAAGGTTTCTTTTGCTGTCATGTCTGCAGTGACTTGGATATAGCTATAGGTACTTTTTCTTTCAGCAACAAAATCAACTTCTGTGTTTCCGACTTTTCCGATCATCACCCGATACCCTCGACGAAGGAGTTCAAAATAAACAATGTTTTCAAGAGAAAATCCAAGGTCGTAATTCTGGCGTGGCAGGATATAATTACGCAGACCGAGGTCTACGATATATAATTTTCTGTTTGATTTTAAGAGCTGTTTACCGACAATATCAAACCGTTCTGCCGGATAGAAAATAAAGGATTCTATCAGAGCATCTACATAATCGCTTACCGTATTGGGAGATAGCTTTCTGCCGTTTGAAGTTAAATAGTTTGTGATGCTCCTGATAGAAACAGGATTGCCGGCTACACTGGCCAGATACTTTGCGATGGTTTTCAGCAAAGTAATGTCTGTAATTTTTCTTTTAGACGGTTCACTTTCTTTTCTGGCTTGTCTATCCTCTATATCCTTTACAATAACGGTATTATAAATGCCCTCTAAATAGGTTTCGACCTTTTCTGAGGTACGATTCATTACAGCAATATAAGGCAGTCCGCCGTCACGCAAATACTCTGTAAGGCCTTGTTCGGCATCAAGAGCAGTAATGCCGAGGAACTCCTTAAATGAAAGTGGCAGCATTCTGATTTCAACATATCGCCCAGTCAGCAGAGTAGCCAGATCGCTGGACAGCATATACGCATTGGAACCGGTGATGTATATATCAATATCCGGCTTAACATACAGACTGTCAACCACCTTTTCAAATGCAGCTACCTTCTGAATTTCATCCAGAAAAATATAAGTTTTTTTCCCAACGCACAAGTGATTTTTGAGATATTCATATAATTTCCGATAGTCCAGAAGTTCCTCGTATTCCAGTTCCTCAAAATTGACAGAAACAATCTGATCTGCAGAAACCCCATTTGCTTTCAGCCATGTCTGGTATTGCATGAGCAGGGTGGATTTACCGCAACGCCGGATGCCAGTTATTACTTTGATTACCTGTTCGTCTTTCCATTGAGCCAATCGTTTCAAATATTCTTTTCTCTCAACCAATGGAATCACCTCCAATAAATAGTATTCTAATTATAGCACAAATTATGCTGAAAATCAATTTATATGCCGAAATGGGAATATAATTCTAAAAATTTAATGTTGTATTCTTATTTCGGCACATTTTAGGAGGCGAAATTAGTCCTCTGTCGGAAAATGGATAATATTGGGGTTTTCATTAAATCTTCATCAAACAGTGCTTCTTCGTTTGTCTTTTGATTATATACCTCAGCCAAGGAGAGATTAGTTTCCCATCTGAGCGGATACCCTGCAGTTGTGTGCAGCACAGTAGCGATGTGTCGTGCCAGTTCGTAGGGATGCTCTTTTATCGTGTATAAATACATCTGGTTGACGCTATACTCCTAAAGAAGTATGATTGTAGATAGAAAGGGGATGAAAATAATGAGAAAGCTATACCATGGTTCCGAAAAGATAATTGAGAAGCCCATTTATGGGCAAAGGAAAAAATATAATGATTATGGTCTGGGGTTCTATTGCACAGATAGTATTGACATGGCAAAAGAGTGGGGCGTAAAGAAGGATACAGACGGATATGCAAACTGCTATGAATTGGATTGTAACGGTCTTGATATCTTAAATTTAAATGATGATCAGTATTGCATTTTGCATTGGCTGGCAATCCTTTTGCAAAATCGTGAGTTTGATATTCCTTCCGGGCTGGCACTTGAGGCAAAGGAGTATATTTTAGATAAGTTTTCTATTGATTATGAGCGGTATGATGCGATTATCGGTTATCGTGCGGATAATAGCTACTTTTCGTTTGCACAGGATTTTATCAATGGCACCATTTCTTTCTGGCAGTTGAACCATGCAATGTATTTAAAAAAACTTGGACAGCAATTTGTTTTAAAAAGTAAAAAGGCGTTTTCAAAGCTACAATTTTGCGGATATGAAATCGCAGCTGCAGATGAATGGTATCAGAAGAAAATGCTCCGAGACAAAAGTGCTCGCAGAGAATATTTTGATGTAGAAAGAAACAGGAGACAGAAAGGTGATATTTTCATTACGCAGATTATAGATGAGGAGATGACGAGTGATGATCCACGCTTACGATAAGGTATATCTGGAAAAAGCAAGAACAGCACTTGGTCGGATGCTGGATTTTGCCGTATATGATTTAAAATATGCAGTCGGAGACTTTTGGGAGTTATTCCTTACTTCAGGCATTGCAAAACGCTTTGGAGAAGGTGATTTTCAGCTTTTGGTAGGAATGTCGGGCGTTGAACTGGCATATAAGGTTCTGGAATGTTCGGGAATCGAAAATGAACGAATAAAACCGATGTATGCAAGCAACCGGAGTGAAGAATACTGGACAGGCTGGGCATTGGCTTATTATCAATGGGAAACAGATATGTCCTTTGCGGAGATGAACCTGTATGTGCCAATCAAAGAGGTATTGGGTATGTATCATCCTTTTCATGAAATGGATATCCGACAGTTTGTCGATGCAATGAATGTTCTGTATAAAGAGCGAAAAAAAGAAACAAATCTGAAAATACGTCGCCTAAAGGCAGGCTTAAGTCAAAAGGAACTGGCGGAATTGGCAGATATTCCACTTCGGACGATTCAGCAGTATGAACAGCGGCAGAAAAATATCAATAAAGCTCAAGTACAATACTTAATTGCTTTGTCTAAGGTATTATGCTGCGAGATCAGTGATTTGGTTGAATATTTGGATTGAAGTAGACTGAGAACAAAAAATAGATAATATAAGAGAAACCTGTACTTCGGGATACGGTGTCCCAAAGCGGGAAAGGTGAGATACAATAAGAACCACGAGAAGAGCGGATGCTACAGTTGCTCTTTTTTGTATCTGTATCAAGAGATTAAAATGAAAAAGAACGATAGGGAAAAGAAATAAATTTTCCGACTTTTGCAAATTGGGGTGTTCGATTTGATGAAATCGTATTTTTACTGTGGTAAAATACGGATAATTCAATCAATCATTTATCTGAGATAAAAATCAAGGAGGAGATACTATGAAGAAGAAAAGAATGATGACTGCACTGCTGACAACGGCAATGGTATTCGGTGCTGTTCCGACAGCTTTTGCAGCTGATAACATCACTGTAACGGTAGATGGCCAAAAAGTAAGTTTTGGTGATCAGCAGCCTGTGAATATCAATGGGCGTGTCATGGTTCCGGTAAGAGCAGTGGCAGAAAAAATGGGCTGGGATGTTGAATGGTTTACTTATTACGGTAATACAGTAGTAGATGGACAGTTTCAGCAGGAACATGATATTGTCTTAAAATATCGTTAAAAAATCTGATACTTATTGGGCAGGCTATCAAACCAATATCAATATTGAGCATCAAACCAGAAGCAGCCGTATTGATGGAAAAACTCCCTATCAAACCAAAGAAGCTCCTGTGACAGTTCCGATTGCTACAATTAACGGCAGAACCTTACTTGGTATCAGAGATATTGCTGAATGCACTTATTCTGATATTAAATGGGATAGTGCATCGCAAACTGTTCAAATTACAACAAAGCCTGTAGAACAGTTCCCGAAATACAGTGATGTGCTGGAATATGCTAATATCCGAGAAGGTGATACAAAAAGATTGCAAACTGAATCGGAAGAAGTAAATTTGAAAGATAAAGAAAAACAACAAGAAACCACTCAGATGGATGAAAGCAACTATGCCGACGAAGTAATTCGTTTGGTTAACGAGGAGCGTGAAAAAGTTAGTGTTTCTTCTCTTGCATTAGATTCTACATTAGCAAAGGCAGCACAAATTAGAGCAAAAGAAATTACACAAGCATGGGGGCATACAAGACCGAACGGAAAAGATTTTAGAACAGTCGTATATGAAGTAGATAATTCTTATGAAACAAAGTCAATTTCTGAAAATATTAGTAGTTGGTATAGTCCAGAAACAGCAGTTAATGGATGGATGAATTCTACTAAAGGGCATAAGGAAAATATGTTAAATACAAAATGGAAATATGCAGGCGTAGGCCATGAACTAAGTTATTTTAAAACTGAATTTAATAGCTAAAAGAAAGAGATACGAAAAATCGTATCTCTTTTCTATTTGCAAAAAAAGAAAGGGTGAAGAAGTATGCAAAAAAAGAAAAGATTTCTTGCACTTTTGCTTGCTCTGGTAGTTGCACTGCCTTTTATTCAGTCACCACTTACTGCACAAGCAGCAGGCGAAGGTAGTGTAACGAGAAAAATCACAGTAGTAAAGGGAAAAGACATCAACGATATCCAGTACGATGGGAAGAATGTTCTTCATTCGTCTGCTTGGTGGTATGACGAGGATGGGACAAAACATCCGGCATTTTGTGTTGATCCAAAACTTGCCGGTCCCGGAGAGATTGCTGCAGGGAAATATGATGTTAATGGAACAGTAAATTAGTATACAAATAAAATGTATATTTACGATATGAAAAAGTTGGAAAAATGTGTTTTTTATACTTATAAATAGCGAAAAAATGTGATAAATACAATTAAAATCATTGAAAAAAATGTGTTATGCTAGACTTACAAAAAGGAGGGGATACTTTGAAAAGAACAGCTATGGGGAAATTAGTGGCATGAAAATCGAGCGATGAGCGTAAGCCAATGGTTTTAAAGGGAGCCAAGCGGGTTGGGAAAACTTGGTTGATGAAAGAGTTTGGTAAAAACTATTATAAGAGCTTTGTATATTTCAACTTTGATGAAGAAGATGAGTTAAAATCAATTTTTGAAACCAATAAAAATCCGCAGCGTATTATCGAGCTGCTTTCAATGATTGCCGGGGAGAAAATATATCCGGAAGACACTCTGATTATATTTGATGAGGTGCAGGAATGTCCGGAGGCATTAAATGCACTGAAATACTTCAAAGAAAAGGCAAATGAGTACCATGTTATTGCTGCAGGGAGCCTTCTGGGAACGCTTCTTGCAAAGCCGAAATCGTATCCGGTTGGAATGGTAAATTTATTAGATATTTTTCCTTTGACTTTTGAGGAGTTCCTGGAAGCAACAGATGCACCCTTGTTCACTTATTATGAGGATATCCATAAGGAACAGCAGATAGAAGAAATCTTTCATAATAGACTGTTGGAAGCTTATAACAATTATCTTATCGTAGGGGGAATGCCTGAATGTGTTTCTTCTTGGTTGAAGCATAAAGACCCTGCTAAAATTGCTCAAATTCAACGTGAACTGATTGATGTATATGAAAATGACTTTTCTAAACACAATGGTAAGGTAAATAGCGGGCGAATTCTTATGGTTTTTCGTAGTATTGTAACGCAGCTTGCAAAGTCAAATGAAAAATTCATGTATGGAGCAGTGAGAGAAGGGGCAAGAGCCAGAGATTTTGAAGAAGCAATAGAATGGCTTGTTTCGGCAGGTATGCTAAACCGGATATATAATGTTTCTAAGCTGGAGCATCCGCTCTCTGCCTTTGATAAGTTAGACCAATTTAAATTATTTTTATTTGATACCGGATTGTTGAAGCAGATGGCGGGCATTGATAACAGTGCAATCCTGTTAAAGTCAACCTATCAGTTCAAAGGCCAGCTGACGGAAAATTATGTTTTGCAGCAGCTTAGGGGGCAGTTTGATGTAATGCCGAGATACTTCTCAAGCAGAAATGGGGAAATTGATTTTGTGCTACAGTACGGTATGGATATTATTCCTGTTGAAACAAAAGGCGGTGAGGATAAATCGGCACCGACCTTCAAAAAATATGTTGCAGACAATCACCCTCAATATGCAGTCAGATTTTCAAAAATAGGATATAGAAAGGACGGCAATATTACCAATATTCCGTTGTATTTAGTCGGAAAGACCAAGGAGCTTTTAGGGGGGTAGATAGATTTGGAGTGAATATAGAAATGGTTTTGTGACAGATATAAAAGAAAAATTATAGCTTAGTAAGAAAACGGTTGATTATAAATTAACCGTTTTCTTGTGCCTTTATAGGAAATTCCGATTTTTTATAAAATTTTCTGAGAAGAAACCGTTTGATTTACAGAAGGGGGATTCTGTCAGTCAGCAGAGGAAAGCATAACCGAGGCATAGAATACTCCTTCCCTCCATTCAAAACGAGCATCCCCATTATAGCGTTCCGCGGTCATTCGTACAGATTCCGTCCCAATCCCAAAGCCATCGTGCTTGGAGGAAATGAGCCGTTTTTCATCGGAGAGCGGCGGTTGGTCGCTGGTGTTATCCATCGTCAGATAAAGGCTTCCCTGCTGGCGAATGTGCAGACGGATGAAGCGTGGTGTTTTGGAGGCGGCGCAGGCATCAAGGGCATTTTCCAGAAGGTTTCCCAAAAGCGAACAGAACTCCGGCTCCGGAATAATCGTCTGCTCCTCCATTTGAACCACAGCCTCCAAATCGGTTTTTTGGAGAAGGGCCTGCTCTGCATAGTGGTGCAGAATGGCATCCACAGCATAATTTTTGCAAAATGGATGAATTGTATCGGGTGGCAGACTTTCTCCGTATGCTTTCACATAGGCCGCCACTTTGGAGATATCGCCGCTTTCTACACAGCCCTGCAATGCCTTGAAATGCTGATGCAAATCATGTCTGGCACGGCGGGTGTCGGCAATGCTCTTTTGCAGAGTGCGATACTGGGCAGTTTGCATTTGCAGCAGTTTGTTTTCCTGTGACAGACGGATATTTTTGGCAATCCCTCTTGCCATCCAGTAAAACAGGGCATAATAAAGCAGCATCAGCCCCAGAAGTGCAAGAATTAAAATCGGATAGAAGTGCATCACACGGTTGGTATAAAGCGTGGAATATTTCCTGGGGCGAAGGGTGGTATTCAGACACCAGAACACCAACGGCAATATCCAGAATATATACCAGGTTTCCGGCGTTTCCACCTCATCCAGCAGCCAACGGGCGGCGTGTGTGGCAGGGTAGCATAAAATTCCCAGCAACAGCCAGCACAGCAGGACATAAAGAATGGTACTGTTTAGGGAAAGCACAACTGCACCACTCCGCCGAAACAGAAGGGCATCTATCAGAATTGCCAGATTATACATGCCGGAAAATACACCGCAAACTGCCAGAAATACGTTGACGGTTTTCCACCGAGATAGCGGAACTGCTTTGCAATAGAACAGCAGAAGCAATGCCTGCGTCAAAAGCATACAGAGCTTTGTGCTATAACGAAGCCGCCAGCAGAGCCAGCCCACCCCTACACACCACAAAATCAAAGTGGGAATGCCCCACAGCAAGAGGAGCTTTCCCTTGCCGTTCAGATGGTTTTTCATCGGTAGAAAGCACAGAATGATAGCGGGGATAGAGATGGAAAGCTCCAGCATCGGGTGGAGCATATCATAGAGTTCCATTTGTGAAGCCTCCTCTCATGCGGGCATAGGCAAAGGAAAGATATTTTTCCCGTACCTCCTTATATTTTAATCGGCTGACAGGAACAGATGTCCCATCTGACAGAAGAAAATGACTTGCCGTTAAGCTTTCCACCTGCTCCAGATTGACCAGAACGCCACGCATACAGTCGCAGAAATAAGGATATGCCAACAGCAGAGCCGCAAAATCAGCCTGCCGCATGGAGATGAGGCGTGTTTTTCCGCCAAGCAGATGAACCTCTACATTGCGACTTTGGTATTCGGTATAGGTAATTTGATGGAGCAGAAGTGGTGGCTGTTCTGCAGCACCCGGAATGATTACGCACTGGCTTTGCTCCAAAAGCTCCGCACTGCAGCGTGAAAGTGCCTGTGTTAGATTTTCATAGGAAAAGGGCTTTACCAGATAATATGCCGCCCCAACTTCATAGCTGTCCACAGCGAACTCTCCGGTGGTGGTTGTAAAGATTAGCTGACAATGCGTATCCAGCTCCCGAATTTTTCGGGCAACCTCCATACCGGTTATGCCGGCCATATAAATATCCAGAAAGATTATATCAAAGGCATTCGGAGCGAAATGGGCAAGCAGAGCCTCGCCACTTTCCAATATAACAGGGGAAGGAACCAGAGGAATCCCCTGTTCCGATGCCCAGCGACAGAGGAGCTTCCGCAAAGCTTCGGCATCGGTGGAAAGGTCATCTACAATGGCAATCCGCATAATTTTCGCCTCCTAACTTAAGAATTTTGCTTTTCACGAACTATTGTATCATATTTTTTTTCGGTTTGACCTACATTTCGTGCAGATTTTTGACATCTCATGCAAGACCTATTGACAGAGTGGTGAAAAATGGTATCCTAAATTTAGTCGGTTCTGTAAAAGAATCGATTTTTTTTATGCCTTTTTAATCTGCTGTGGAAGGGAGGAGGCGTGTTGAAGATTGCACTTTACAATGAAAACCTTAGAGAACTGGAAATTTTGTTAGGACAGCTTGACCAATGTGCCAGAGAATATCTGCGTTTTGTGGAGATTACCCCCTATGTGAGACAGGAGGATTTTTGCAGCTTGGTGCGGGATGGACCTGAGGTTGATTTATTTGTGGTGGCGCAGGATGGCACCTTTAGTCTGGAGATTATGGAGCTGCTGTGGGAGAAAAGACCGCATGCGCATATTTTTTGGTTTTCGGATTTGGATTTTGCCCTGCGTGCCTATCGGTACAATGCGGACTGGTTTGGGAAAAAGCCTGTGGATATTCATAGCCTGCGGAAAGCCTTTGGACAGATTTTGTATCGGAGAGAATGTTTATGACAGTGTTATTGAAAAAATGCACCGAACAGGGCGCAGAATCAAATACAGGAAAAAAGAGGAGGTATTGAGTATATCCGACAGAAAATGAGGAAAAAGAAGGGAGAGAGTATAAATGGGAAATCGAAAGAGATTGACCGCATTTTTATTGACGGCGGTAATGATTTTGACCATGCCGCAAATGCAGATAGCGGCGGCAGAGGCTGAATCCCCTGCTGATGTAGGCTTATGTATACACCACACGCAGCATACAGAGGATTGTGGGTATACGGAAGGAGAGAAGGAAACACCCTGCGGGCATGCGCATACAGAGGATTGCTATGCACCGATGAAGCAGTGTGTGCATGAGCATGGGGAGAGCTGTTATCCTGTTGCGGAGGACAGTGCATCAGAGAATACGGCGGAAAGAGAGCCGCATACCTGTACCCATGAATGCAGTGAGGAAAGCGGCTGTATCACAGAAAAATTAGACTGCCGACATGAGCATAATGCGGACTGCGGCTATTCCCCTGCTACCGAGGGAACGCCCTGCACCTATGAATGTGAGGCCTGCTCAGTACAGGAGCAAATCAATGCACTGCCGAACGTAGAGGATAGCCCCAGAGAAAATGCCGAAGAAATTGCAGCTCTGCAAGCTGTTGCGGCAGATCCTGCGAACAAGCCGACAGAGGGAGACGGCACAGAACAATCCCCCTACCAGATTACCAACGCAGAGGAGTTGGCATGGTTTCGGGATACGGTGAATAGCGGACAAGCTAATATTCACGCCAGACTGCTGCATGACATTGACCTGAAGAACGTCAGTTGGGAACCCATTGGAACCCAGGAACATCCCTACACCGGCACCTTTGACGGAAACGCCTATATCATAAGCAATTTTCGGCTGGGGGACTACACTAAGCCAGACGAAATTTCTAAAAAGGGCCTTTTCGGCCGGATTGGAACAGGCGGTACAATACAGGATCTGATTGTGAAGGTTGACCACATGGGCTCTACGATGAACGCCAACAATTTCAATGTTACCAAATGTGGACTGATTGCGGCGTATAACGCAGGCACTATCCAACGCTGCAGCGCCAGAGTCAATTATACGCTCTATGTCACGGGGGAGTTTGGTGTCATCGCCTACCAAAATAGTGGCACAATCGAAAACTGCCTGAGTGCGGTGGGGGCGGGAACTTCGGGTATTCGTATTCCGGATGAAGCCTCTGCTGCGGGCATTGCCTATGAAAATTCAGGCGCAATCAAAAACTGCCTGTTTGACGGTGAACTCCGAACGGATGGGGGCACAGGCAATTCCTATACAGCGAAAGACTACGCCATTGCACAAAATAGCTCCGGTGGTAAAATCACAAACTGTTACTATTACCACTCCAAACCAAGATTCGGCGATGCACCATACGAGGGTGAGCTATACAAGGATGGAGACAACTCTACCGTAATATCCAAGACGCAGAAGAAGATGGGCACCGGCGAAGTGACCTGGCTGTTAAATGAGGAGGGGAAGAATGACATCTGGCGGCAAAGAAAAATCGACTCTGCGGACATTTCTCTGAATAAAAGCTACGGCAGGGTCAAGCAAAATACTGATGGGACGTATTCCATTGTTACCCCTCATATACACCGACTGGATAACGGCACGCAGACAGAATTCAAGGAGGTTAACTCTTTGGATGAAATCACAGAAGACACTTCAAACACAAAATACTACTGTCTGAGCGAAAATGTTACCCTAAGCACAGCATGGGAAGCTCCGAATCGGGATATTATGCTTTGCCTGAACGGAAAGAGCATCACAGCCCCTAACGATGTTTCTGCAATTACCGTAGGCACCGACAGCACCTTCACTCTGATGGACTGTGGGAAAGGCAAAATCAGCGGTGGTTCCTCCGGCATTGAGGTAACAGGTGGCACGTTCAACCTGCACAGCGGCGTAATCAGCGGCAATAACATCGGCGTACTGCTCGATAGCGGGAAATGTACGCTGAAAGGCGGTTCCATTACCCAAAACACCATAGGCGTGGATTATCTGAATGGCAAGCTTACCCTCAGCGGCGGAGCAAAGGTAATTGAGAACAAGACGAAAAATATTCTGCTTCACACAGGGAAAACGCTCTCCTTCGGGAAGCTGAATGATGCTGCACGCTTTTGCATTTCTGTAGAAAATTCGGATTCCCCCGAGGCACCCATCCCCGTTACTGATACAACCGGCGGAAAATATTTCAACAACCTCTTCCCGGATGATGTGCTCACAAACGAGCTGTATCAGGAGGGTGATGTGGTGTGGCTTCGCACACAGATGCATAAAGCGCACTGTGTCTGTGATGGTACACACACCGACATTGGCGATCATACGGAAGAAAATAAGTTGAATTTTCAGCCGTGGAATCCCTATGCGAAAGATCCCGCAAATCCTCAGATGCCGACTTCTATGCCCGAAGGTGTGGGCGGCTACTACCTGACACGAGATGTCACGCTGAATAGCAGTTGGAGCCCGTCGGATGTGGTGCTTTGTTTGAATGGACATAAGATGACCTTCTCCGGCAATGGTGTCGTAGGGATTCCTGAAGGCAAAAGCCTGACGCTGACCGACTGCGGGACAACCGGCAAGCTTTGCCGAGAGGGCAATGAAGTACACAAGAAATGGGGCATTGACCTCTTAGCAGGAAGCACCTTTGACATGTACGGCGGCACGATTACCGGCTTTCAGCACGGTGTATCCTTCAGTGGAGGGGGTGTAACATTCCGTCTGTACGGAGGGACGATTACCGAAAATCAGACTGTCCACGGTGCCGGCGTGTTTTGCTGGGGCGGTAGTAGCAATCCCTCAACATTCATCATGTACGGCGGAAAAATCACAAATAACCATGCAACCTATTCAGGTTCAGATACCAACGTAAAACCGTCAGGCGGAGGCGTATTTCTGAGAGAGTACAGTAAATTTGAAATGTACGGCGGCGAGATTACCGGCAACACCGCTACTTATGGCGGCGGTGTGTACTGCGGTGCAATCAAAAGCCCCAACACCGCAGAGGTGATTCTGCACGGCGGCAAAATTACCGGCAACACCGCTACTTATGGCGGCGGCGTGTACTTCAAGGACAAAGCCTTCCGGGTCACCGGCAAAGACAAAGTAACAATTACCGACAACACAGGAAATGCCGGAAAAAATGTGGTTTTGTTTGATGGGAAAACTATTCAGGTGACCGGTAAACTGCATGAAGGGACTCGCATCGGTGTGAGATCCTTTCATGCTCCTGAAGAGGGAAACCCGATTCCTATCGCTAAGACAGAAAATAAAGACTGGATTAAGGAAGGAAACTTCATTACTGACATTCCCGACTGTGGTATTGCTCTGGTGGATGACGGCAAAACCGTGCAGCTTCAGACACATCAGCATAGCTGGGAGTACATCGTCAGTCAGGATGGTACAACTATTACGGAACATTGTAAGGCAGCAAACTGCGGACTGCCCGAAGGCAACGGTGGCAGTGTGACTATCGAGGCTCCTGCGGACAATTTGATCTATGACGGACAAGAAAAGGCCGCAGTTCTGGAAAACACCCTTATCTCCGGTGTGGATGTATCGGACATTGCCTATACCAAGAATGGCACTGCTATTACCGGAACGCCCACCGATGCGGGCACCTATACCGCCGCTGTTACCGTGGACGGAAAGACGGCAGAAGTGCAGTACACCATTGCGCAGTCCGGGACTGAGTTTAGCGGCGGAGTGAAAGTGAGTGCCCATGTCTACGGCGATCCTATCTACGTCACTGTGACACCTAAGGCAACCGGCAAGGCTCCTGTTAAAAAGGCGCGAACACTTAACACGCCTCAGGCAGGTCAGATGGCAATTTACGAAGGAGACAGACAGCTTACTGAGGCGAAAGATGTTACCTCCGGCAAAGAGCTGACCTTTACCATCGACACCGCAAAAGCGAATCTCGAAAAGGGATGGCACACGCTCACCGCAAAATTTGTAGGATCGCAAAATATGGCAGCGCAGGCAGAAAAGGTGCGAGTATATATTCGGCAGGCCGCGATTGCAAGAGCGGATGTTGCGGTAGCGGGCGAATTGTTTATCTATACAGGCTCTCCGATTACCCCTGCTGTAAGCGTAACATTAAAAAATGGAACACAGCTCATTAAGGATCGCGATTATACGCTTGCCTATACGAATCACACCAATGCGGGCACAGCAACCGTGACCGTTACCGGCATAGGCAACTATATCGATACAGCAAAAAAAACCTTTGTCATCAGCAAGGCAGCGGCCCCTGAAATCAGTTGGCCAACGGCAAGCGCAATTACCTGCGGGGAAAAGGTGTCTGACAGCCGCTTGAGCGGAGGCAGTACCCAATACGGTACATTCGCTTGGTCGGATGATGTAAAGGATACGATTCCCACAGTGGGAACTTCCTCGTACAAAGTGGTGTTTACTCCCAGCGCAGATACAAAAAACAACTATGAAACGATTACCACAACGGAGAAGGAAATTTCTCTGACTGTCAATGCAAAAAGCTTGACCGGTGCCAATGTGACGGTATCCGGCAGCTATACATATACCGGTCAGGCTCAAATTCCAGCCGCTGATGCGGTAACGGTTCAGTTAGACGGTAAAACGATTCCTAATGACCGGTACACAATTTCTGCCAGTGATAATACGAATGCCGGACAGGCCACAGTGACCGTCACCGGCAAAGACGACTATATCGGCACAGCAAGCGGAACCTTTACTATCGGCAAGGCAACGCCTAACCCGACCACGCCGACCGAATTGAACGCTGTTTATGGCAGCACACTGAAGGATGTACCTCTGCCGAAGGGATGGGCTTGGGATACTCCCGACAGCTCTGTTGGCAACGTGGGAGAGAAAACCTTTGCGGCTACTTACACCGAGGACAACAGCGGCAACTACAACACAGTACAGAAAAACCTTACAGTGAAGGTGGCGAAAAAAACGGTTACCGTTACCGTACTGGACAAGAATGCCTACATCGGCAGCAATGTGCCGGATCTGAGCAATCCGGAAGCAGGTAAGGATTACAAGGTAGAGGGTTTGGTCGGTACAGATACCCTGAACGGCACTGTAACATTGACCTATGCGCAGACACCGGATATGAACAAAGCCGGCAAAATCGCAATCAACATCACCGGTACGCTGTCAAATGATAATTATGATATTATTTATGCCAATGGAACACTGACCATTTCCAATCGACATTCCGGTGGCGGTGGCGGCGGTGGCGGCAGTAAGCCTGCGGAAAAACCCGCAGAAAAGCCTGCTGTATCTCCTACCGTGGATGGCAAGAATGATACCGTAAAAATAGCAGAAACCACAGCAGAAGCAAATGCGGCGGCGGCAAATGCAGCGAAGGCGGATGATAAGGTAACACTGGTAACAGAGGGTACAAATGTTTCCGGTAAGGATTTTGCGAACCCTGCGGTTTTGAAAATTCCTGCGGACACCAAGGATGTGAAGAATGTAAAAAATCTGACCTTGGCAAAGCTGAATGCTGAAACAGGTAAGCTGGAAATCGTTGGCGGCAGCTATGATGCAAAGGCGAATGCGGTTGTTGGCTATGTGGCAGAGGAAGGCAGCTATTTCGTTGTGGAAAAGGAAGGCTTAACAACAATTAGCATGCAGATTGGCAACAAACACGTTGCACTGAATAATGAAAACAAGATTCTGGATGCGGCACCCTTGATTTCTCAGAACAGAACAATGGTTCCGCTGAGATTTATTGCAGAGGCGTTCGGGGCAGATGTAAGCTGGGCGCAGGATACAAAGACAGTTACCATCGTGATTGACGGCAAGGTTTTGACCATGAGAATCAATCAGGATTTGGAAGGCTTTGGCGCAGCACCTATTATCAGCAGCGGACGCACGATGGTTCCCATCAGCTATATTTCCAAGGAATTGGGCGCAAATGTGATTTGGGTTCCTTCCACAAAGACAGTTGCGATTGCAAGATAACTATGCTTGGGAAAAAGAAAGCAAAATGAAGTATCCCAAAAAGTGAGAAAAATATATTTAATGTAAATTATTTTAGGGGCGAAAAGGGCTTGCTATCTGTGTATTGCAGATAGCAAGCCCTTAAGCCTTTTCGGCAGCTTAAAAATGGATGATTTGGAGCCTTTATCTCAAACTTAGGTTAAAGTCTATTTTTTATATGCTGAGATTGATGATTTCACAACTTTTCTATGTGGAATTGGCACCAGGAAAATGGACTCGGAACGGCGTAAACAAAAAGCTTCTCTGGGTAGAATACTGTGAGGAGTGTCGCATGAGCAACGAAGAGCCTCTAATGTATTCTCAGTTCTGCTACTACATCCAGAAGGATGAAGAA
>OGGW01001690.1_pt1 | contig 15973 bp, 29 predicted proteins | sample 1571291 | NCBI WGS metagenome assembly OGGW01 (sample SAMEA2582028, study PRJEB24529) | metagenome | biome: Human gut stool | place: China | collected 2011 | reverse complement strand
CTACTACAATCTGACTTTTTGTACGAGAAAATCTCTAATGACCGATTTGGGTTTAATAACAAACAGATCAATAATTTCTTTCCGTTCGTTGATACCCTTGTCATTAACCATCCAAGAAGTTTTCCATCCTGAAACTTGTTTTACTTGGGTAAAGCGGATGTATACTGGGTAAAGTCCGCTTTTGTTTCTAAATCTAACTGTAGCTTTTAAAATTGCCATACTTTTGAAATTAGTGAATGTCTGTATTCTTTATTATTGTAAACCAGCCTCCAGAAAATTGTAAACTACTTGTAAACCGAAGGCATCATAGACTACTTTTATTACGTGCAGAACGTGTTGAAAAGAATAAAGGCAAGCACCTGAGTTTCAAGTGCTTGCCTCGTATTTTACTAATTTTCAGCATTCAAGGTTTATTCCTCAACTGCAGCCTGCGCCGCTGATTTCACCCTCTCATTATGAGGGACTTTTGAAGAATTTGTAAGCGTCTCTATCAAAAGAGGTGAATTAACTAATCTTATCGTGCTAATCTCATTTGTTTGTGCGGCTCTGGCTCCGGCATCACAATGCCGTTCTGAGCCGTTATTTTGCCCCTCTGACGAACTTTATGTGCTCGGATGAGGGTTTTATTGTCTTGACGAAAACAGACGCTTAAAACGCCTTATTTGCGCTTCGCTTCAACAAGTAGGTCGTATAGTTCCACGGAACGTTCTGTGGCAAAGTATTCCGCCCATTCCCGGAACGTGTGCGGTATCTCCAGAACTCCGTCGTCGTAGTCCATGCAGTCCCACCAGTCGGAAAGTTCCGCAAAGACTTCAGGAGGGTTGGTGCCCAATGCGTCCATCACTTCCGTCGGGTACTGCTCGATGAGCATCATCTGCCAATCCCCAAAATCTGTTCCGGGGTTTTCATGCAGAATATTCCATGCAGCCTCTTTCAGATCCGTGTAGAATTCATCTTCTGTACAGCCTCCATTCCAAAACTTAAAATCATTCATTGTTCTAATATCACTAACTTTGTCCACATGAAGAAAACACTTAAATACATACGCTTTTGGTACTACCGTAGATTGTACACGCGCTTGGTCTTCGCTTATCTAAGGCATGAAAGTACCTGTTGTGGTGCATACAATTATGCAGCAGAGACCTTTAAGGCTATTACTGGTCGTTGGTACTCTGATTTACAGGATAATCAGGACGCTTAGGCTTGAATTTCTCATACCATTCTGCCTCATTTTCCACATGGGCGGTTTGTTAAGTTCTCCATATTTTTAAATTTTACAAAATATGCACAACATCCCAACACTTCCCGACTGGCTTCAGAAGATAGAAGGCTATGTCCGCCAATACTGCGAACTGCAGCAGATAGAAAGCGAACTCACCCCAACACTACGGGTTCTTTCCACCGAGGAGACCGCCACACACATGGCTGTGCGCCTTGCTGCAGAGCGAGAGATACAGTCACGCAAGGACTATCTTGCAGAGTTCATCACGCTGTCTGTCATCGAGCAGTTCCGCGCTAACGGTATGTTATCGAAATATCCAGAACTGCATACCAATCGCAATGAAACGTAAGGTTGTAGCCGCCATAGCCTACGCACGTCAATTTTACTCTTCTATGATTTTCATGCTGACGCACCATCTCCGATATTGGCTGCTCATAGTAAATTCCACTATCATCACCAAGACACTTGCTCATGGGACAGTCGAAATGAAAATTACATTTTGAGCCTTGCACTAAAGAAAACTCCTTAAGCCTATTCCAAGACCAGGCGTTAGTCTCCGTAATCTTTATGCGTATCTCTTCTATTTCAGGATACAGACGTGATATTTCGTAATAGTCATGTTCCATAGTATTTTATTTTTTATAGCACTTCCTGCATGGTGTGCGCCCCATCATCTCCGCTTCTTCCAGAGTCACCTCGTCTATGCTCGCACTACATTTGCTTAACCCCTTGCAGTTGTTGTAGGCATGAAAACGCTTCGAACTGCCGCCAGTGCATACCCACACCTTTGCGTTCGGATTCGTCGGAACGGAAACACGCTTGTGGGATGATTTTCCACAAGACACACAGCACAACAAAGTGCAGAGAATGAGATATAAAGACTTATGTTTCATTTCACCTAAGATTAGAAGTCGGAATCTTCTTGAATAAAATCGGCTATTGGATAGTATGATAAAAACAAGTACAATCGTTCAACATTGTCTTTTCCTTTTGTTCGCGTGAGTGTTATGTCACCATGCATAGTTACACCGTCTTCCTCCTCCCCTATGAATTCATAGCATTTATAGCCTAAACTGTTCTTAAATTCAAATATTTGATATTTATGCTTAAGTTTATTCTTTAGAAACTCTCTGCTGCGCTTCATCGGTTCCGCTTCACTTACAGGCTTCCATTTCTGAAATTCTGCTCTATAAAATCTCGCAACACCATCAACCCATTGAAAAAACAAAGTACCATAGTCAAATGAAAAATCACCCATTTCAAAATTGGACAAGGTGAGATTTCCGCTATCTTCAGACAATTTATAGCCGTAACGCTCCCGTAGCGTATTTTTTGCATTTGAATAGCTCTCTCCAACTTTTATTCCAAGTACAGACTGGGCATATGTCGTAACTGCAACAGCAGTCATTATTACTATTAACAATAGAAATCTTTTCATTTCCTTCCCTCCATTAAAACCTTAATCAGTCTCTCTTTTTCTGCAAGCAATGCCTCCAATGATTTGACGCGCTCCTCCAACACGGCTGTATCTCCTGCATTGGTCGTTACGTTACCCACGGAGTTGTGGCTTCCAATGGCTACGTTGCCATCGGAATTGTTCCCGACTGACACATTACTATGCAGCTCGTCCTCCTCTCCAGTGAGCAGCCATCTTGCATCAACATCTAATGCCAAGACAATTTTAGTAACCATTTCTACAGATGGTTTGCTTCGCCTTTTTGTCCCCAGATAGTTAGACAATCCAGTAGGAGGCAAACCAATTGTCTTTGCAAAGGCTGCTTTATTGCCGTTAAATCTTTGATTTACAAGCATTTCCATTCGGTCGTTAATCGTTTCCATACGCAAACCTATTCTTAAAATATCTTAATTTACAAATAATAGTTGCCCAATTGTATTGTTATATCAATCCAATTGTCTAACTTTGCAGCATAAAGTTATAAATAAATATCGAAATAATGACAGAAACATCTAAAAATCAGCGAAAAAAATCGCTCTTGGGCCAGTTGAACGCCCTTGAAGTCGGCGAAGAGTTGACAGTATCGGTTAGCCGATCAAGCTACTTGAAGTCGATTTGCGTCAGCTTTGGTCTCCAGTGGGACAAGAAGTTTACCACCACGACCAATCGCGAGCAACGCACAATCACAGCAACCAGAATTTCGTAACATTAAACCCACTCCATCATGAAAAAGTTAATCATCACATCAGCACTCCTTGTTGCAAGCCTCATCAGCTGCAATACCTCAACCCAATTGTCTAACGAAGAACTTGACCCCATCAGCTGGTCCGCCTTCTGCAAGGACTTCGGCTACAACGAAAAGGCAGATGCCAACAACGAGAAAGCCATCAACGATTATCTCGACGCTTGGCGCGGTTCCGTTGCAGAAGAAGAGGTGTTCAACAAGTTGGGCATAAACCTCTACAACTAATGTCTAATAAGTTCTGCACCTCCTGCAAACAGTCCTTCAATGCTCTTAACGGCTGTTACTGCACCATGCTCAACCGCTACGTTGAGCACGCAACAATACCTCCATGTTCAACCCATAAAAAAGAAAAGAAATGAAAGCGCTCATCACCAACTACCGCTATTGGGTGCTCACAGCACTCGCATTTATCATCATTATTGGCCTCGTTGCCATTCCACAAGACGGCACTGACTCTCTCGTCTATTACGTAATGCTTTTCGGAACAAAACTCGTTGCGCTTATAGCCCTCTTCATTTACGTCTTCCTCTATCTGCATTGGGAGGACGAAGGCAAAATACTAGAACTCTCTGATTTCGCAAACGAAGAGTAGCAGACCATGCCCATACAGATACTGATACACTTCTGCGACAAGCTGGTCACATACGACACCTTTGTAGGAGATCTCGCTGCACGCATCGTCCGTATGCTGAAACACGATGCCGACGACCCCGAGTTCATCAGCCAGAGCAAAGCGTTTCAGATGTTCGGTCGTGGCAATGTGGAGCGGTGGCGCAAGCAGGGCAAAGTAAAAGCCTACAAGCGTCCGGGCAAGGTCGAATACCGTACAGCCGACCTAAGACGCCAGCAGCGCATACAGCAAGACTATCTCGAATAAGTTTTATGGTTAAATCATAATCAGGTAAAAATGAATGGTTAGTAGTAGATCGTCTTTAAATTCATTTTTTTAAAGCAGTTTGTAAGTATGCCATACCCATGTTGCGAAACACGGTATGGCCATTCCTGCCGCAGATAGCGTGATAAACGGATAGGCCGAAACAAAGGGTTAAAAGCTTCGGCTTTAGATGGGTTCGACTCCCACCTGCGGCTCTACAATACTGAATAAAATTTTAATCACATTCAAATTTCAACAACTATGAGCAAAATAGAAATTACAATCGAGCAGCTCAACAAATTGCAGCCCTCAGAAATCGTGCGTCAAGACAACGTGCGCGACAAGTTCATCCAAATCTACGAAGCCATGTGGACACCATCCACTGGCGTGTCAGGCGAAGCAGCCTACGAAAAGGAGGCACGCAACTTCAACCGTCTGCTTTCAGAAAAAGAGGACATCCGCAAAAAGTGCAACCATTTCTCACTCTTCACTTCATTCCTTGATGTAGCCATCAGCGGTCTGACACTCGACCCTGGCACCAAGGCACAAGCCTACCTCCTCGCACGTTCAATCGCTGTAGACTCCTATGTTGACGAGCGTGGACAGAAAAAGAACCGCTACGAGACACAATGCGTCCTCACCATATCGGGTTATGGCGAGTTGGTGCTTCGCGCACGCTGCGGACAGATACGTCATGCCGACAACCCGGTAATCGTGTACGAAGAAGACACATTTGAGTTTGGCGAGCGCAACGGACAGAAGTTCGTCAATTACACCTGTCGCCTACCCCACCAGTCTGGCCGCATCGTGGCTTGCTTCATGAAGATCACACGCGCCGACGGCTCTGCCGACTATGCCGTGATGCTTCCCGAGGATTGGGCGCGGCTCTCCAACTACTCTGCTCGTCAGAATACCAAGTACGACTATCAGACCAAGCAATGGGTACAAGGTAAGCCTAACGCTCTATATACAGCACAGGGCGGACAGATTGACCCCGGTTTCCTCGTTGCCAAGTGCATCAAGCACGCGTTCAAAACTTATCCAAAGGCGCGTGTCGGTCATGCTACGCAGTTGGAGTCACAGCAGGTTGACGAGACAGAAATCACTGACGACATCTACGGCATCACAGCCGATGGCGAGAAGGTTGACACCGCCACTGGCGAGATTATCCAAGAGAAGCAAGACTTCACACCTCAGACCAACACGTCTGCAGGAGTAACCGTTGACCCTGCCGCCAACAACGACGACGACACATTCTAACCCTATAATACTTACAACAATGAGTGAACAGACAACAGACCTCACCATCGTACGCAAGGAAAACGTACAGATGATAGCGCAATCCGCGCCACAGATTTATAAGGACAACACAACCTCGTCCGAGCGTTGTACCGAGTATGGCCAGAAACTCCTTGAACAAATCAAGGCCAACGGCATGAACGATGAACTGGATATGCAGTGCGCCAACTACATAAACAAGGCTCGCAACACGGTGAAGAAGATGAACACCAACCGTTCAGCCATCACCAAGATATTCGACCAGATACGTTCCGAGTTCACCGGCATGGAAAATTCTGTCGATCCTAACAAGACCGGCTCTATCCCTTATCAAATCCAGCAGGAGCGCAACGCCTATGCAGCACGAAAGCGTGAAGAGGAAGAACGCCGCCGCCGTGAAGAGATTATCCGTCAGCAGCGCGAACAGGCTCTCAGCCGCTACAAGCAGGACGTGGAGGACGACTTCAAGCGTCAGTTCAATGTATATACGACCAATGCCACAAACGAGCTGACAAATCTCAACAGCGGTCTGACCCTCGAAAACTACGAAGCACAGTGCAAGACTATCCGTGAATATCCAGTCACTCTTCCTGCTGAATATGGAAACACACTGACCTCCACTGTCCTTATCCCGGCTGAAATTGCCGACATGAGAGACCAGCTGCCGGGCATTCGTTCTACCATCCTTTCCAAGCTCATGCAGCAGTTCCGTGAGCAGTACCAGTTCGAGGTAGCCGAATACCGTGACTCCATCATCGACATGCTGCCATCAAAGAAAGCAGAGCTGGAACGTATGCAGAAGGCAAACGAGAAAGAGAAGGCACGCATGGCTGCTGAACTGAAAGCACGTGAGCAAGCCGAAGCCGCACGTATCGAGGCAGAGCGCAAGCGCAAGGAGGAAGAGGAAGCAGCCAAGAAGAAGATGCAAGCCGAGGCTTCCGAGATTGGCAACCTATTCGGTCAGCAAGCAGTTGTGTCCCCGGCTGGCTATCAACCTAAGACCTCTGTCAAGAAGCGCATACACTTCCACGACGCACAGGGCGTTCTCGCTGCCGTATCTATGTGGTGGTCGAAGGAAGGACAGTTCATGTCGGTCGAAGACCTCGCCAAGATATTCAAGAAGCAGATCACGTTCTGCGAGAAAGTTGCCAACGATAAAGCACAACCCGAATTTATTAGTTCAACATCTGTTTCCTACGAAGAGGAAGTAAAAGCAAAATAAACAATTATGTACGAAAGTGGTTATTACCCGGCTGGCGCGGAGCACGACCCAAATGCGCCTTGGAACAAACGAGAGCCTACAATGGTCGAGTGTGCTGCATGTGGCGGCAAGGGCTATCATTGGTACGCCTACGACTTTGTGGCCGACTGCGAAAAGGAATGTTCCGAAGAAGTATGGAATATGCTTCCCGAAACGGAAGAAGAGGCTATTGCCCAGCACAAGTACTGTATCAAGGGCGAAAAGGAAACCTGCGAGGTGTGCGACGGTGAGGGCGAAGTTGAATATGAACCTGATTACGACGATTATGACGAAGATTAACAACCCGGACGAATACTATCAGAGAAGTGAGGTCAGCAATTCTGACCTCACCGAACTGAAGAACCTGCTGCACCCTCACATGCAGTTCGGTGACAAGGAGGCTGCTTTCCGCTTCGGGTCTATCGTCGATGCCATCATCACCGAACCCTCGCGTGTTGACTTCCTGCACATGACCATCGACGGCGAACAATGTTCTGAGGAGGAGTTCCTCCACGCTCGCGAAATGCAGCGTGCACTGCGTGCAGAAGCACGACGAGACCCATTTCTCGCTAAGGTGCTCGAACATGCCGATACACAACGCTTCATGGTCAACAAGCAGCAGGAGTTCAGCAATGGGGGATTTACCTTCCATCTGGACACACGCTGCAAATGGGACTGGTGGTTGCCAATGGCTAACTTCGGCGGAGATCTGAAAACAACATTCGCCTCAACACAAGCGGAGTTCGACAATGCTGTAGATTTCTTCGATTGGGACCGTAGCAGGGCATGGTACATGGACATCGCCCATTCCGACCGCGACTTCATCTACGCAATCAGCAAAAAAAACTGCAACATTTTCAAGAAGTTCATCAACCGTGGCGACGACATCTACAATCGCGGACGCGAGAAGTACGAAGAACTTGCCTTCCAATATTGGGCTTTCAACCTTATGTAACAGACAAAGTATGAAAAAGAAATTATCACAGACAGCACAAATCCAGCTGCTCAAACGCCTCAGACGTATGTGTCCGTTCGCTGTGTTCTCTGGCTCTTACGGATATACATGCGGTGGCATGGTTGGGGGGGTACGTTCTTCTTCAGGCATGGCTGCTCGCTCAAAGGAAGCTTGCCATTGCATGCTCTCATGCGCCTACTTACGCAAGCAAGCATACATACATGGCTACGATATAACGATATCAAAACACACAATCAATGCGTATGGCTGAAACTCTGAAACATAACCTTCGCGTCGAACCTTACGACTATCAGAAGGAGGGCATTCTTGCAGGATTGCGCTGGCACCGATTTCTAATCGGCGATGAGCCGGGCTTGGGAAAGACGCTGCAAAGCATCGGTGTCGTTGACTGTGCCAATGCTTACCCTTGCCTTGTGGTCTGTCCGTCCTCGCTCAAAATCAACTGGCAGCGCGAGTTCGAGAAATTCACAAACAAGAAAGCCCTTGTGCTCGACAATTCCGTGCTTACCACATGGCCTTATCTTCTCCGAATGGGCATGCAGCAGGTGGCGGTCGTCAACTACGAGTCTCTGCGCAAATACTTCGTGTGGGACATCAAGGGAGGCTCACGTGGTGGGTTCCGACTGAAAGATGTTGTCTTCACACCCGACATCAATATCTTCAAGTCCATCATCATAGACGAGAGTCACCGCGTTAAAGACCCATCAGCCCAGCAAACCATCTTCGCACGTGGCATTGCTGAGGGCAAGGAGTATCGCATATTGCTGTCTGGTACGCCAGTTGTCAATCGTCCTGCCGACCTCATAGCGCAGCTCTCCATAATGGGACGCTTGTCTGAGTTTGGCGGACGCGCAAAGTTCCTTGCCGAGTATGGCGGTGGCGAGATAAACAAGGAGAGACGAGGTAAAGACGAAGACGACGCACCGCGCAACCTCGACCGGCTCTCTGCAGAACTCTATGCACGCTGCATGATCCGTCGCGAAAAGGCCAAAGTACTCACCCAACTACCAGACAAGACGCGCACCGACCTTATCGTTGACATCAGCAACCGCGACGAGTATATGCTTGCAGAAGCCGACCTTGCAGAATACCTGCGCACATATACCGAGTGCGACGACATCGACATACGACGCAAGATGCGCATGGAGGCTCTTGTCAAGTTCATGACGCTACGCTCGCTCTCTGCAAAAGGAAAGGTGAAACAAGCCATCGACTTCACGCGCACATTCCTCGCCAACGGAAAGCCACTCATTCTCTTCTGCTCTCTGCATGAGATTGTGGACGAGATAAAAAAGGCGTTTCCAAAGGCTGTATCTGTTACCGGGCGCGACTCCATGATGATGAAACAAGCTGCCGTCGATGCGTTCCAGTCCGGGAAAGCACAGCTAATTGTCTGCTCCATAAAGGCAGCTGGCGTGGGTCTCACACTCACTGCATCGTCAAACGTGGCTTTCGTAGAGTTCCCCTGGACTTATGCCGACTGCTGTCAATGCGAAGACCGCGCACACCGTATAGGACAAAAGGACAACGTGACGTGCTACTACCTCCTTGGCCGTGGAACCATCGACCGCACCCTCTATGCCATCATCCACAAGAAGAAGTCCATCGCCAACCAGATAATGGCTACTGACGATGACATTCCACAGGATGAAATGTATTTCGATGAACTCGCAAGTCTGTTCCTAAATCCGCATGACGATGGCTGACCTCTGCAAAACCGACCTTCTGAAGATCATCAAGTATCTCAGCGATGCAGCATCTCTCTACGATGCACAGCAAGGCTTGCGCTATTCCAGCCGCGCATGGTGCATCAGAAAACTTATCGATAAACTTAAAAAGAAATCACAATGAAACAGGTTATCAAACAGGAACTCACAGGGCGTTTCGCCATCATAAAGGTTTTCCCTTTCATCCATGCTCTCAAAGTCGAAGTCTGCGAGACGTTCATCAATGAGAACAAGGAAAACTCAAAAGAGTGCCGTTGGAGGCTCGCTTCCGACAAAGACATTCTCGATCTTAGAATTCAAACAACTGGCGAAAGCCAGGTTTTTTAATAACTATCTAAATTTTCAATCATCATGACAAAGAATGAATTGGCACGTGAGGTATCAGTATCTGAGAAACTGCACCTCTCAACAACAGTGAAAGCCATCGACGGCACACTCCGAGTTATCAAGGAAGCACTCGCCAAGGGTGAAGTGGTTGTTATCCGTGGCTTCGGCACCTTCACCCCGGTTGAGGTAGCCGAGCGCACAGCACGCAACTTCAAGACCGGCAAGCCTCTGGTTATCCCGGCACACACGTCTGTCAAGCTCCGTGCAAGCAAGGAACTGGTAAAGGCTATCAACGAAGGAAAGGAGGCCACACTATGACGCTCTACGAATGTGGCATACGCTACGAGCGTACTATGCCGAATGGAATGTCTAAGAAAGTCACAGAGTTGTACCTTGTTGATGCTTGCTCGTTTGCCGAAGCAGAGGGACGCATCACAAAGGAAATGGAGCCGTACATTTCGGGCGACTTCGATGTGGTCACTATCAAGCGCACCAACTACTCAGAGATTGTCGAGAATGCTGCTGACTCTGCCGACAAGTGGTTCAAGGCAAAATTGATGTTCGTAACCCATGACGAGAAAACAGCCAAGGAAAAGAAACAGGCGGTTTACTTCATTGTAAAGGCTTCCGACATCAACAATGCCCACACGGTGGTTGTTCAACACATGAAAATCTCATTCGTTGACTACGAGATTGCCACGCTTGACGAAACTAAAATAATGGACCTGTTCCGCTACGAGGTTAATACCACAAGCAGTAATGGCTAAGTTTTCATCCTTTGCCTTCCAAGGCCGGAATAAGTACGGCAACAAACGCGTAGGCTCCCACGCATCCAAGAAAGAGCACTACCGAGCTGCCGAACTACGCATGATGCAGCGTGCCGGACTTATCTCCGACCTTCGGGAGCAGGTGTCATACCTGTTGATACCTGCACAATACGGCGAGTGTGGCAAAGATTTCAAAAATCGTCCTACACGTGTTCTTCTCGAACGCCCCTGTTCTTATGTAGCCGATTTCGTTTATACCGACAAGGCTACCGGGCAGACCGTCGTGGAAGACACAAAGGGAGTCAGAACAAAGGAATATATCATCAAGCGGAAACTCATGCTGCATGTGCATGGCATCCGCATTAAAGAGGTTTGATTTATATGGCACGAGACAGTTTTATATTCTATCGCAGTTTCCTGGAGGCTATCAAGTGTATGCCCTCCGAGGTACAGGCCGAGATTTACCCGGCCATCGTGGAGTATGCCCTTAACGGAAAGGAGCCTAAAGGACTATCCGAAATTGCCAAGGGTGTCTTTATCCTTATCAAGCCAGTGATGGATGCCAACAACGCACGCTCTGAGGGCGGCAAGAAAGGCAAGAAGTTCGGCAAACTTGGCGGTCGCCCTGCTAAGGATAGAGCTGTCTCGTCTGCCATTTCTGACAAGCCCAATGTCACGCCCGGCTACACGCTCACGCTGGAGCAGGAGATTGAAGAAATGCGTGCCGATCGTTCTTGGAACGAACCGGTATGTATGCAGTTCCACATACGCGAGGACGAGCTTGGCAAACGCCTCGACTCCTTCCTCAACCACTGCCGTTGCGAGTATGAGGGTAAACCTCACGACAATATCAATGATGCCAAACGTCACTTCTGTTCGTGGATGCGCAAGGCGTACCCCTCACATGCCGAGCCGGAAGATGCACAAGAGCTGCCACCTCCGTCATACGAGTTCAATGGCGGCTTCGGTGGGCAAGATGTTTAACCTTTAATCTCTGAAACTATGGCTCAATATCCACAATGCCTAATCGCAGAACTTGCCAAGTATGGCCGTCAGCCTACCGGCAACAAAGACTGGGACGCTGCCGTCCTTTCCGTTCTTCGCAAGAACGAACGCGAGAAGGATGCACCGTGGCTCACCCTGCACCAATGCGCACTCAACCTACGGCGAGAGAGCGAAAAGGCGAGAGCACAGGCGTACAACCTTGCCGACCCTAACGTATATAGTGCACACTCCAGCTTCCTTGTCTATATCGCCAACTCTGTTGTGCTGGCTCCTCAACGCCGCAAGTTCATCGTTGACGACGACAACAAGCAGGTGCTACGCTTCCTCTTGCTCTACTTCAATAACTGCCCTCTGGCTGAAGAAGTATTCCCCGAACGTGGCTACAAGCTACACAAGAACCTCCTTATACAGGGCGGTGTAGGTGTTGGCAAAACGCTCCTCATGCAGATTTTCAGCGAGTATCTACGGCGCACAAACAACCCTCGCTTCTTTCACAACGTGTCGGTCACACAGATGGTCAACTACTACACCATCCACAACAACCTCGACCGCTTCACTTACTTTGAGGAGGAAAGCAAGGGCTTCCAGTGCAAACCCGAAAATGTGTGCCTCAACGACATCGGCATACAGGACCGCACGTTCTTCGGCATGGACACCGGGTTGCTCACAGATGAGTTCCTTCACGCTCGTAACGAGATTTGGACGCAGTTCGGCAAGTTTGCCCACCTCACCACAAACCTCGACAACAATGAACTTCAAAAGCGGTTCAAGCGCAATGACGGCTACGGCCGTCTCGTTGACCGTTTCAAAACTTACAACGTAATACCCCTTATGGGAAAGAGTAGAAGATAATATGGACGCAAAATCATTTTTCATGCTTGTGTGTGAAATGCGTACAGTGCAAAAAGAATATTTCCGCCTCCGTTCACATGAGGCATTGACTAAGAGTATGGAGTTGGAACGGAAAGTTGATACAGAAATTCACAGAGTGGAGGACATCCTTGGAGTTGACTCTCTATAAAAATGTAGAATATGAAATACAGACATAGAACAACTGGAGAAATAATCAATGTTCTCCGACATAACGAGAGAGGCGATTTTGCCGAATGTACAGACAACAACGGCAAAGTGCATGGTTTGCAAGCAAACCTGTTCAGAGATTATGAGCAGGTCATTGAGGACAAAACCATCAATTGGGAGCAACGTAGATACGAGATTGCCAAGGCAATGCTCCCTGCAATCTATATGGACGATGGCAATGCACAACGTGCAGACCACTCGGCAATCAATGGCTTTGAGTACAAAACGCCACAAGGCTGTGCAAAAGAGGCAGTCAGTTTGGCTGATGCACTAATCAACGAACTTCAAAAGAAAGGAGCAAGCAATGAGAACAATTGATTTTCGTGGTAAAGCCGTAGGCAGTGGCCGCTGGATACATGGTGATTTGGTTTGGAATGGTCGCACTCCTGCCATTTTTGAAGATGCCAATCAAGAAAATGGTTGCATCACCGTAAAGGAAAGCACGCTCGGCATGAACACCGGGCTGAAAGACAAGCACGGCCACGAAATATACAATGGCGACATTCTCGCCCATGGAGCAAACATCATCGGTCATGTGGTCGATGGCGTGCGTGGTTACTGTTTTGATGTAGTGTATGCCGACCCAGTAAGCACAAGTACATGGTCGTTATACGGAGTTGTTGTTAACGATTATGAAGGCGACGTGGAGATTGTTGGCAACATCTACGACAACCCAGAAGTAGTGAAAGGAGGTACACAATGCGCTCACGACAAGCAAGAAAAATAGTCCGCATGGTCAGATACACACCCATCGACCGCATGAGCAGCACATGGTTCGACCGTGCTCTCCAGTGGTGTGCAACATACCGCCAACCGCAAATTAAAAAGGCTCTCCGCTACTATTGGAATGGCGTAGCGGACGGCAAGATTAAGCCATTCTATTACAAAGAAAAACTTTCAAGAAACAAATTCGTATGAAAAGAAGAATTGCAAGAAAAATATACAAGGCTTTTTATTCATGGAAGCCAAACTACTGGAACGGTTACAGGGGGTAATCTTTGTTCGTTTTTCACATGCAAGAACCCACGCTTGCAGCATGCTATTAATATCGCATACAAATATAAGGAAAGGTATGCACCTATACCGACAAAGCCTATAGCGATACAAGGTACTACTTCCATGAGACATCCAAAATATGGCGTTTGGAATAATTTTTAATCAATAAGACAATGAAAACTTACATCGGAACAAAGCAGGTTAAGGCCGAACCTATGAACGAATTGGCCGCAGTTGAGAAAGGTTACGCCCGTAAGAACGAGGACAACCACGAATGGCGTGAAGGTTATCACGTGCAGTACACCAACCCGGACGGCAGCACCTACGACTCTTGGTCTCCTAAGTCTGTCTTTGAGCAAGCCTACAAGTGTGCCGACAGCTTCATCGACCGCTTGCAGATAGAGCACGACGAATTGAAGGAGCGTTACAACAAACTCGACAACTTTCTTGAAAGTGGCAAGGCAGAGAAGGTATGCGAAGAAAACCAGATTTGGCTCATGGCTCTCCAGCGTATAAACATGCAAAATTATCTCGGCAATCTTGCTACGCGCCTTAAATTCTTGAAAGATGCGCCATCCCAAACGCAGGGCTAACATGCTCTACAAGCTACGTAGGAGAGGTATTCGCTGCAACACCAAGGAGCGGTGCATATACCTCCCCTACAATGAGGATCCAAAGCACTACCCACAAATACCAAGGTTGTGCCGGGAGTTTCACTTCTACGTTCAATTCATCATCACATGATGGATTGAACGTTCCTCTAAACTTAAAACCATCTTTCATCAACAACCCTATATCTTTGCATTATGATTAAACTCTTGGAACGAACACGCCGCCCCGACATAACATTCTCCCGTAATGGTCGCATTTCCATTACGGCAAGAGTCGTGCGGCTACTCTCGCTCCAGCCGGGCGACAGCATCAACGTAGCCTTCCACCTTGGCGAGTGCTACCTGCTTGCTGTCCGGCACCAGAATGCAATAGGACGGCATGTCGCACAGTGTCACCCGACAAAGAAAGGTTCCAACAACTACTGTGCGTCTTCCGTCCTCCTCGCACGGCTCATGCTCGACAACTGCGGCATAAAAGAGCAGCGTGCCTCATTCATGATAGGCCAAGCAGAGAAACGCGACGGCGAAACAGTTTTACCAATAATATTTAAGCATCCGTTATGAACCAAGAAATAAAATATAGTGGCTTCTCCGCAGTGCCGTCCGACTACGAATGTTCCGACGGCTCTCTTGCCGTGTCCATCAACCTGCTGCCAGAAGACGGTACCCTGAAGCCAATCCTTCCCCCTTCTATAAAGTTCAACCTCCCCTTGTATCAGTCCGTCGTATACATACACAAAGGCAACCAATTCGTCAACTACATCGTAAAAACAGCTGACAGCAAGTCGACAAAAATCTCATGCCGTGGCTCCAACGAATCATTCCTCACATTAAAAAAGGACGAAACTATCGTTGGCATTGAAGCTCTCGGCAACATGCTCCTCGTGTCAACTACGCTGCATCTGTACTACATCTATTACAAGAATGAAAAGTACACGCTGCTCGGCACCGAACTGCCGAAGGTTGACATGAGATTCTCTCTTGCTTCCGAACTCGTCACAGCCGAGCACAAGACAAAACTAACGTTCTCCGATTACACCTCATCTGCCGACACCTGGCAGAAATACACGCAAGGTTCTTTTGATACAGACCTCGCAGCCTTGACAACAGATCGCCTCCCTACAATTACGCGGTCGCCACTCGTACCGATAACTTTTACAAGCAGTCTCAAAGAAGGAACAGAATACAAGTTGCAGATAAAAGGCCAGGGCTACACTCAAATAAATCTATACGGAGACGACGGCAAGAACAAGGAGATACTTGTGATAAGTAGTAAAAATAACAAGTTTAAAGTCACAAAAGCTTATACGAAATACTACATTGAAGTTATCAGTAATAGCGGATATTTCACCTCTTACCACGCCTCCGGAACAGTTACAATCTACAGTGGCTTCGAAAACACTGTTATTGGAAGGGTTATCGAGTACAACGAGGCCAACTACACTGCGGTTGCTGCTGCTATCAACAAGTTCGTGGCAGAGCGCGCCATCAACAAAAGCAAGTTCATATACCCATTCTTCGTGCGCTACGCACTCCGCCTTTTCGACGGATCGCACGCACGGCTCTCCTCCCCTATCCTCATGGTGCCCAATTCCGGATATGCGCCGTTGGTCAACTTTAAGGATGCCTCCAACACGCTTACGCTCTATGCATTTATCGCAAATCTTGA
>OGGW01001678.1_pt1 | contig 16042 bp, 15 predicted proteins | sample 1571291 | NCBI WGS metagenome assembly OGGW01 (sample SAMEA2582028, study PRJEB24529) | metagenome | biome: Human gut stool | place: China | collected 2011 | reverse complement strand
TGCGCCGATTTTGAGTTGTTCAATTTTGAATTAAGAATTCGCCACTTACAAATCTCAACTCCAAATTCATAAATTCAAAATGCGCAAAGCGCATAATTCAAAATTCAAAACTCAAAATTCAAAACTCTTTTAGTAGTTAGCGTTCTGCGGGTCGAAGTTGGTCCAACCGTCGAGCCAGTTGTCACCGGCGTTGAACGCTCCGATGTACGTAACCTGGTCGAACCAAGAGTCGAGACCGTCGAAGTTCTGTGCGCCGAACAGCAAGCTGCCCGCCTGCGGCATGAACGGAACACCTACGCCTTTACCGTCTGTGAGCATCAGTTGCGACTTGTCGGCGAAGTATTTGTTGCCGTCCTGCTTCTCAAAGAAACGGTGAGAGAACGACATCTCGCTGTCTGCCTTCACCGACTTTGTCTTGAAGTCGTACTCCTTGTCCTCGTAGCATTTGTTGGCATCTGTTCCTACAACGTCCATGTTTGCAAAGTATATGTTCTTAAGGTTGAGTGTGCCGACGTTAGCCTGCTCTACGGTGTTGCCTTTCTCGCCGTCGACGATGAGACCGATAGGCCAGTCGGTAGCCACAGAGTTGACGCAGTTGAGGCGAGAAGAACGGCGAATCTGCATAGCCGACTGGAACTTGCCGAGGCCCGATCCGTTGTTAGGGAAGTAGTCGCCGCCGGTGATGTACGACTTGTCGTTCTGGAAGTCGGCTGCAGCCTTCGGACCTACGAACGTGATGTTAGAGAATGTGGCTGTAGTGTACGGAGTAAGCTGCGCACCGTCGGCACAGTTGTCGCTCTCGAAGCCGTTGCTCTGGCTCTGGTCGGCAAGACGCGGGTCGCGTACCGACAGACCGAACTGCACCTTGCCAGAGTAGCCATTGTCTGTATCGAAGTCATCGTCCCAACCCTTGTATGCTATGAGATACTTACAGTTGACAGCGCCGCCGAACCACTCGAACGAGTCGTCGTTAGAGTAAGAAACCTGAACGTGGTCGATCTTTGTGCCCGAACCGACAGAACCGAGAGTCAAGCCGTTAATCTCCTGGTCTGCCTTGAACGGATTGCCAGCAAACTCGATACGGGCATAGCTCAGAACGCCCGAGTTGTCGCCGTCGTTGTCGCCGCCGTGCTTTGTGCGCGGACCGCCCTCTATCTGCATCTCGTTCTGGTTGTTGTGAGCCTTTCCGCAGAGGATGATGCCGCCCCAGTCGCCAGGACGACGGCTACCTGCGGGCTGTGCTGATGTGAAGACGATAGGGTCAGAAGCTGTGCCCTGAGCGATGAGCTTGCCTCCGCGCTCAGCGATGAGAGCCGCCTTTGTAGTCTTGTCGCCCTTGATGACGGTGCCCGGCTCGATGGTGAGCTCAGCGCCCGAAGCTATATATACCCAGCCTTTCAGCGTGTATGTTCCTTTCTTGAGTGTCTGCTTGCCAGTGAAGACGAACTCCTGATCGCCGTTTCCGATCACCGTTCCCTTGGCGTCGTCCTTGCCCTGCTCGTTGAAGAGCAGCTGGTTGCAAGCCTTCAGTCCGCCGTCTGTGGTCCAGACGTAGCCAGCGTTTGCGTTGTCTTCATTACTTGTGTTGTCGTCTGAGCAGCTGCCGAGAGTTGCAGTTGCTGCGAGGATGCTGAGGCATCCCAAAAGATACTTCTTGTTCATAATATGTGAATTAAATAAACTTGTTTCTAATTACTTGTCACCAATTATAAATTACTAATTACAAATTACAAATTACCGAAATTCCGATGTTGCGTCCCGGTCGGTAGCAACGTGCCACTTCCTCCTTCTCTGCCTTTCTGCCGTCGGTATACTTCACGTTGGCAAACTGCTTGTAGTAGACACGCTCCGCAAGCAAGTCGCGCACGCTTAGCTTCAGTTCCCAATGCTCGCCCCACTTCTTGCTCACAGAGAGGTCGATAGTGTTGCGCGGCATCTCGTAGCTGTGCGGAACGCGAGCGTTGTCGTCACTCGCCGCCGAGCCTTCGCTGCGTCCTACGCCGATGATGCGCTTGCCGATGCGGTTGTAGAGTAGGGCGATGTCGAGCTGATGCTTGGCGTTCTTGTAGAAGAAGCCCGTGTTAACGAGATAAGGCGACTGACCCTGCATCGGTCTGTTCTCCTCCTTCGAGCCTTTCGCAAACTCCACACGGCTCTTTATGAGCGCTCCGTTGAACGACCAACTGAAGTCGGGCAGTCCGATGAAGCCGAGATTCTTGCGTATGTCAAGCTCCAAGCCATAGTTGTTGGCGCTCTGCGCGTTCTTGTACGAGTAGATGAGGTTGGTGCCGCCGGCTACGGTGTATGTCCACTCTATCGGCGAGTCGAAATGCTTGTAGAACGCAGCGAGAGATATCGATTCGCCTCGCGATGGGTAGAACTCATAGCGCAAGTCGATGTTGTCTATGTAACAACTGCGCAGTTCGGTGTTGCCCTGCACGTCGCTCGCAAGGTCGAAGTCGTAGTAAACCGACGGCGAAACCTCGCGGAACTCCGGTCGGTTGATGCTTCTGCCGTAAGAGAAGCGCATCTGGTGGCGATCGTTGAACTTATACGTAGTGTTCAGCGACGGGAAGAAATCGTTGGTGCGGTAGTGGCGGCTGTGCTCGCTCTTCTCCGTGTCGCGAGAGTTGGATATCAGTTCCATGTCGTTATGCTCGAAACGCACGCCGGCATGCACGCCGAGCTTGCCCAGCGGCAGGTCTACGGCAGCATATCCTGCCCCGATGAGGTTGTGTGCACGATAATTGTTGCGCATCTGCATCTGCTCGAACATATACAGACGGTCGTAGCCCATATTCGCCTCGTCGCTGAGCAGGTGTGTCACGTCGCCCTGCTTGAAGTCGGAAGGCAGAGTGCATATCGACGGGTTCCACTGGTAGTAGAAAGCGCGCGTGTTGTAAGTGCGTGTGCGATACTCGCTGTAGCCGCCCATCTGCAGCGACGGCTGCCATGAGCCGAAGCTGAAGCTGTGCTTGTCGTTCACGCCCAGCGAGAGGATGTGCTCGTCGAGCTGAGTCCATTCACGCGAGATATCGTTGCCCGTGTGCAGAGCTATCTCGCCAGGGTTCTGTATATCGTTGAGAAGATAGCGCCTACGATCGGGCAGATGACGGTTGGCATACGCGTACCCGATGCTCCAGTCAAGGGCGTCGCTGGTGAAGGTGTGCTTTCCCGTCAGCTGACCGTTGTAAGTAGTGCGGCTGCGGTAGAAATATTCGGCGCTGTGCTCGTCGTTCGACTGTGCGTCTACGCCTTCGCGCCAGGTATATCTGCTCGTAGCCAGCTGGTTGAAGATGTTCTTCAGTTGGTATTTGTGATTACCGTTACGAGAGAGAAATGTCAGATTAAGCATTGCGCCGAGACGCACGTTCGTGTTATACTGGTCGTCGGTAGAGTGGCGCAGATAGTTGGAGTGGTCGTTCGTAGCGTCGTATATGCCGAAGAGATTGTTCTGCATGTCGGTGTACGAGCGCTGTTCGTTGGTGTAGTTGACCGCTGCGAGCATACCCAGTTTGTTTCCGTTCATGTTCCAACGGCGGCTCATGCTCGCCGCAAGCTTCAGGTCGCCCACGGGCTTGCGTTGCTTCACAAGCCAGTCGTTGTTCAGCTTGTTGCCCGTCAGGCTGTACAGATTGTCGCCCACGGGCTTGCCGTCGGCTCCCGTCAGCGGGTTTAGCCGTGTATTTATGCCGCCTTGCAGACTGCGCTTGCCGTTGTCGAAGCCAAGGAAGTCGGTGGCGGAACCTTTAGAGTAAGAGAAGTCTTTAAAAGCGGTGGCAGTGTTCCAGTTGCCACCGACTGAAAAGGTTAGCGAGTTTGCGTCGGGAATCTCCTTCGTGTTCACGATGATGAACCCGCCGGAGTAGTCGGCTGGATATTCCGCCGACGGCGACTTAACGATTGTTAGGTTATCTATCTGTTGGCTGGGAATTATGTCGAATGAGAACGCTCTTGAGTCGGCTTCCGAACTGGGCACGGCTCCGCCGTTTACCCATACGTTGTTGTAGCGCTGCGAGAGTCCGCGCACCATCACAAACTTATCGTCGATGAGGCTGACGCCAGGCACACGACGCACCACTTCGCCAGCGTTCGTGTCCTGCGTTCGGCTTATCTCCTGCGCCGACACGTTGCTCACTATCACCGCACTATTCTTTGCCAGCTGCACCATAGCCGTCTCGGTGTTGCGACGCTCTACGGCTGTCACCACCACCTCGCCCAGCTGCTGCTCGTCGGGCTGCAGCGCCACGCTGATTCTTTCCTCAGCCTTGCCGCCGTTGATGCGTACGCCCTCGATGCGCTGCGGTTTGTATCCTACGTAATTGATATTTAATGTATACTTTCCATTCTTCAGACCGCTCAACTCGAAATTGCCGTCAGTGTCGGTCACAGCCTTTGCGTTGCTGCCCTCCACCGACACCACAGCTCCGATAAGAGTCTCGTTGCTCTTTTTGTCTACGACCGTTCCGCTTATCTGCTGGGCGAAAGCCCCTGCGGAGCAAGTCATCAGCAGCGTCGCCGCTGCCACCAAACTACAGTTTCTGTTGTTCATCCTTTTTACTTTCATTTTGCTGCCGCAAAGTTACGCCTACGGTGTTACGTCAGCGTTTCTTCTATGCTGAAAAACCTTGACAAGCTATTTACGAAACAGTTACATCCAATCGTAGTGAAAATGAATATATAGAGAACTCTTAATATCGTTTGCTTAATTGCAGAATAATTTGTAATTTAGCGGCATAAAACAAACATTTTAGAGAGACCCTAAACGTACTGTGAACAGATGAAGAAACTCCAGAAACTACACCAATACATATTTGCAGCGACAGTCGTCTCGCTGCAAATACCAGCATCTGCCACTGCTCAGGTGCAGGAGCTGAACGTGCAGCGCGACACTATCTCCACATACCTGAAGGTACAGAACAAAGGTATCGTGAACAATGCCCTCGACGTGTTGAACGGCAATGCAGCCGGTGTTAACGTTACTTCGAACGGCATGGACCGTATGGCGCAGCTCTCGTCTGTGCGAGTGCGCGGCACCACGTCTATAGTCGGAGGCAACGACCCTCTCGTCATCATCGACGGCGTGACAAGCGATATCGCCACGCTCTCTACAATCTATCCTGCCGATATAGAGAGTTTCTCGGTGCTGAAGAATGCCGCAGAGACCGCACTCTACGGATCGCGCGGTGCGTCGGGCGTTATCGAGGTGAAGACAAAGCGAGGAACGGGCAAAGGGTTCCAGATATCTTACGAGACGAACATCGGACTGGAAGCCATGTCAAAGAAACTCGACATGCTGTCGGCTGACGAGTATCTTGCTACTGCCAAACGCCTCGGGGTGTACGCCAACAACGGCGGATATAAAAACAACTTCTACGACGTCATCACTCGAACCGGCTTTGTTCAGAACCATTACCTGGCTTTCAGCGGTGGCTCGGAACAGTCGAACTATCGTGCGTCGTTCGGTTATATCGACCATAATACCATCATAAAGACCAAGGACTACAACAATTTTGTGGCAAAGATTGACGTCACGCAGTATGCTTTCGACAACCGTCTCGTCGGCGACTTCGGTGTGTTTGGATCTACATACAAGAACAATGACATCTTCGACCCGCAGATGCTGTTCTACTCAGCTGCATGCCAGAACCCTACTTACCCTGCCGGACGCGACGCCAACGGCAACTGGACAAAGAACGGTTCTGCATATCGTATCAATCCGCCTTCTGCCGTACTTGCCGAACGTAGCGACCAGAAGGAGATGTACTTCAATACCCACATGCGACTGCTCTACAAGCTTGCGCCGTCGCTCAATCTGTCGGCATTCGGCAGCTACTCGTATACCTCAAACGAGAACTCTGAGTTCTGCCCGACATGGTTGTGGGCGCAGGGCAACGTATATCGCGGCGAGTTCAAGAAACAGGAGTATCTCGGCAATGTCTCGCTCGACTATGCCCATACATGGGGCATTCACTCGCTGTCTGCCGGACTCTCCACTGAATATCATTACCAGGAACGCACGGCATTCTGGACACGCGCCAAGGGCATAACAACAAACGAGTTCGGCTACGACAACATCGGAGTCACTGCTTCGCGTCCCTATGGCGCTACGGGCAGCATCTACGAAGACCAGTCGCTGGCGTCGGTCATGGCAAACGCCTCCTATACATTATATAATAAGTATAAGCTGACGCTCACTATGCGTGGCGACGGTTCGTCTATGGTGGGCGACGACCATACATGGGGCTTCTTCCCGTCTGTCTCGGCAGAATGGGACGTTAAGAAAGAGCGCTTCTTAAGCGGTTTCGACGGAATAAACACTCTGAAACTGCGCTCTGGCTACGGACGCTCGGGCAATCTGGGCGGCATATCCGCCTATACAACCATGAACAACGTGCAGCAGACGGGCATCGTACCCGTCAACAACACGCCGACTGTGACGCTCGGCACCATACGCAACAACAACCCAGACTTGAAATGGGAGACAAAGTTGACGTTCAATATCGGTGGCGAGATCGGACTGTGGCACAACCGCCTTATGCTTACCGCCGAATACTATTACTCTAAGACCACCGACATGCTCTACTCCTACGATGTGCCCGTGCCGCCGTTTGCCTACGACAAGCTGTTGGCAAACATTGGCGCTATGTCAAACCAGGGTCTTGAAATTGGTTTCTCTATAGCTCCGGTGCAGACAAAGGATATTGACCTAAACGTGAGCATGAACCTCTCGTTCCAGAAGAATAAGTTGCTGTCGCTCTCTGGCAATTATAACGGCATGAATATGTCGGCTGCCAACATCACAGCCATTGGCTCCATAGACGGAGCCGGACAGAACGGCGGCGACAACAATCATGTGCTCTACCAGATAGTAGGACAACCCTTGGGTGTGTTCTATCTGCCTCATTGCACCGGACTCTACAAGGACGAGCAGGGCACAATGAAGTATAGGATAGAAGACCTCGACAACAATGGCACTATCGACTTCGGCGACGGTGGCGACCGACGCATCTGCGGACAGGCTACGCCGAAGGCAACGCTTGGCTCCAACATATCGCTGCGCTACAAGAATTTCTATATGTCGCTGCAGATGAACGGAGCCTTCGGACACAAGATATTCAACGGTACGGCATTGGCATACAACAACATGTCGTCGTTCCCGATATACAACGTGATGAAAGGTGCACCCGAACGTAACATCGTCGACCAGAACGTGTCTGACTATTGGCTCGAACGTGGCGACTATCTCAACTTCGAGTATCTCACCATAGGCTACAACGTGCCGGTGAAGAGCAACATAGTGCGCTCGCTGCGTGTGTCGTGCAGCGTCAACAACCTTGCCACCATCACGTCCTACAGCGGACTGACACCGATGATCAACTCGTATGTTGTCAACTCGTCAATGGGCATCGACGACAAGCGCTGCTATCCTACCTACCGAACCTACTCTATAGGAGTGAGCGTGCAGTTCTAAACAGCCCGAAATGTTTTCACCAACGTAACGATTAATGACTATGAAACATAAATTTTTCGCATTGTCTGTTCTCGCCCTTTCGCTCTCGCTGACGAGTTGTCTCGACGAAACACCAAAAGACCAGTTGCCGGAGCAGAATATTTACGACTCTGCCAACAGCCTGTACATCAACGCTGTAGCTTCGCTGTATAACTACATCGGTGCACACGAGGAGTGCGAAGGCTTGCAGGGCACATGCCGCGGCATATACGACTACAACACGCTGACCACCGACGAGGCTATCATGCCCATACGCGGCGGCAACTGGTATGACGGCGGACTCTGGCAAAACATGTACAACCATACATGGACAGCCACCGACACCGATCTGTATAACGTTTGGAAATATCTCTATAAGGTTATCGTGCTCTCCACAAAGTCGTTGGAGACGATAGACCAGTACAAGGCGCTGCTTACAGACCGACAGCGTGACGAGTACAAGGCGGAAGTGAGAGCCGTTAGAGCCATGTTCTACTATTATGCTATGGACATGTTCGGACGCATCCCCTTACTTGAGTCGACAGCGCAAAAGACAGCCGACATACGACAGAGCGAGCGCAGCGAAGTGTTCGGCTATATCGTGAACGAGCTGCAGACCGTGGCGCCGCTTCTGCACCTTGAGCACAGCAATCTGCAAGGCAACTACTACGGTAGGGTGACGCGTCCGGTGGCATGGTTCCTGCTTGCCAAACTCGCCCTCAACGCCGAAGTGTACACCGACAACAACTGGACCGACGCGTCACGACCAGACGGCAAGACGATATTGTTCGACATCGACGGCACACAGAAGAACGCATGGCAGACCTGCATCCACTACTGCGACCTGATAGCAGCTGCCGGATATTCGCTCGAGAACGACTATACAAGCAACTTCGCCGTACACAACGAAAACTCGAAAGAGAACATCTTCACCATTCCGTTAGACAAGATGCTCTATCTGAACGAGTTCCACTATCTTTTCCGCTCGCGCCATTACGCACACGGCGGTGCATACGGCGGTGCTTCCGAGAATGGCACATGCGCCACGCTGCACACTATGGCTGTAAACGGCTACGGTACAGCTTCGCCCGACACGCGCCTCGAACTCAACTTCTACACGGGCAGGGTAGAGGTTGACGGCAAGTATGTAACCCTCGACGACGGCACGCCGCTCCAGTACATGCCGCTCGCCGTAGAGCAGAACCTCACGGCAAGCAAATACATCGAGACGGCAGGAGCACGCATGAAGAAATATGAGGTAGACCGCACAGCCTACTCCGACGGACGTATGCCCGACAACGATATCGTGCTCTACAGATACGCCGACGTGCTTCTGATGAAGGCAGAGGCTAAGGTGAGAAACGGAGAGTCGGGCGACGAGCAACTCAACGCCGTGCGCTCGCGTGTCGGAATGCCATCGCTTGCAGCCACACTCGCTAACATCCTTGACGAGCGTCTGCTCGAACTCGTGTGGGAAGGCTGGCGCCGGCAGGACATGATACGCTTCGGCACCTACTGCGCACCGTACGACATCCACACACCGTCAGCCGCCGACAAGAAGCGATACACTACAGTGTTCCCGATACCGGAAAAAGCACGCGAACTGAACCCGAATCTCGCGCAAAACCCTGGATATTAGTGAAAAGCGATGCCGACACTATAGATGTCCTATTGTGCAAATAAAAAACAAATAATGTATAATTCGTGAAATGGAAACAAAAAAATACCTCAAAATAGGTATAGTATAATACTTTTTTTGTAATTTTGTAAGCGTAAAGGGTGCAAGCCTTAAAAGCTTATACCGCTTTTGTAGAAAAGACTTTACACATTAATAATTTAAATTATTATAACCGATTATGATTTATTCAAAAGAAGTAGACAACATGTGCGTTGTCGCAAAGGGTCCTAACCACGGACCGGCTCCAATTCCTGAGGAAGGAAAATGGATTTATGCCAAGGAGATTAAGGATATTTCTGGCTATACTCACGGTGTGGGTTGGTGTGCTCCGCAGCAGGGTGCCTGCAAGCTGTCTCTGAACGTTAAGAACGGCGTTATCCAGGAGGCTCTCGTTGAGACTATCGGTTGCACCGGTATGACTCACTCAGCAGCTATGGCTTCTGAGATTCTCCCGGGCAAGACAATCCTCGAGGCTCTGAACACCGACCTCGTTTGCGATGCTATCAACACAGCTATGCGCGAGCTCTTCCTCCAGATTGTTTACGGACGTACACAGAGCGCATTCTCTGAGGGCGGTCTCGTAATCGGTGCTGGTCTTGAGGACCTCGGCAAAGGTCTTCGCTCACAGACAGGTACTCTCTACGGTACTGTAGCTAAGGGTACACGCTACTTGGAGCTCACAGAGGGCTACATCACACGTCAGTTCCTCGACAAGGACAACCAGGTTTGCGGTTACGAGTATGTTCACCTCGGCAAGATGATGGAAGCTATCAAGAACGGTATGGACGCTAACGAGGCTGTGAAGAAGTTCACTGGCTCTTATGGTCGTACAACTGCCGAGCAGGGTGTTGTTAAAGCAATTGATCCACGTAAAGAATAATAAGGAGATACACAACTATGATTAGAAAAGTAAGTTACGAAAGTCAGGAGCGCCGCGAGGCTCAGGTTCTTGCCGCTCTCAACGCTGAGGGAATCAAGAGCCTTGAGGAGGCTAACGAGATTTGCGAAGCTGTAGGTGTTGACCCTTATCAGATGTGTGAGGACACACAGCGCATCTGCTTCGAGAACGCAAAGTGGGCATACGTTGCAGGTGCAGCCATCGCTATCAAGCGTGGCGTTAAGACAGCTGCCGACGCTGCTGAGGCAATCGGTGTAGGTCTGCAGGCATTCTGCATCCCTGGTTCTGTAGCTGACGACCGCAAGGTAGGTCTCGGCCACGGCAACCTCGCTGCTCGTCTTCTCCGCGAGGAGACACAGTGCTTCGCTTTCTTGGCAGGTCACGAGTCATTCGCAGCTGCTGAGGGCGCTATCAAGATTGCAGAGATGGCAAACAAGGTTCGCAAGAACCCGCTCCGCGTTATCCTCAACGGTCTTGGCAAGGACGCTGCTCAGATCATCAGCCGCATCAACGGCTTCACATACGTTAAGACAGAGTTCGACTACTACACAGGCGAGCTGAAGGTAGTAGACCGCATCGCTTACTCAGATGGTCCGCGCGCTAAGGTTAACTGCTACGGCGCTAACGACGTTCGCGAGGGCGTTGCTATCAACTGGAGCGAGGACGTAGACGTATCTATCACAGGTAACTCTACAAACCCGACACGTTTCCAGCACCCGGTAGCTGGTACATACAAGAAGGAGCGTATCCTCGCAGGTAAGCCTTACTTCTCAGTTGCTTCTGGTGGCGGTACAGGCCGTACACTCCACCCGGACAACATGGCAGCAGGTCCTGCTTCTTACGGTATGACCGATACTCTCGGCCGTATGCACTCTGACGCTCAGTTCGCAGGTTCTTCTTCAGTTCCTGCTCACGTAGAGATGATGGGCTTCCTCGGCATGGGTAACAACCCGATGGTAGGTGCTTCTGTAGCTATCGCCGTTGCTATCGACCTCGCACTGAACAAGAAGTAATTCTTCGCTATTAGCGAGATTTACATAATATGACGACTCCCATAGTCCGCAAGGATTATGGGAGTCGTTTTTTTTATTTTAACTTGAAAAGTTATGTCATTCCTCTCTTTTTTTTATGTTTGGTATTAATTTTGGTACCAAAATGGTTGCTAATATGAAAATAATGCTTATCTTTGTGGCGTAAACATAAAGGTATACAGATATGACAATAGTAAGTGCAAGAGATTTTAGAGCCAATCAGGGAAAGTATTTCTCTATGGTAAATTCTGGTGAACACGTGATTTTAAAGTCACGTGAAGGCAGTTTTCGTTTGGTTCCGGTTACGCCTTCTGACTCTGTTTCTGAGAATACTCAGAATATTGCAGAGGATTTGAGAGGTGCACTTCGTGAGCTGAAAGAAGTTATTGCAGGTAGGAAGCAACTGAATACACTTGATAAATTGATAAATGAATTATAGTATAGAACTTCAAGTTAAAAGCATCCTTGCCATACCTCAACGCTTTTGTAATGAAATTCAGGCAGAGCGTGAGGACTACGATAATAGCTTGCCATATATAGGGCTGCAATAATAGCATTCTTCTGTTAGTGCCAAGTTATGCTCAAACTGATCTACCAACAAATATAGTTTGTCAACGAACTGATCAATGGTTCTTGTCTCCTGACCTGTGTGGTCAGGAGAAGAAGTCTTATTGTTATTCATATCAAATCAGCATTATTCCAATGACAACTAATAATATGACTATGGCAGCTATCAAGATATAAAGAACATAATTATTCTTTCGTGGCTCTGCTATAGGTGTATAATTGCTCTTTTGAGGTAAGGCACTTTGGACTTGCGGAATCTCTATCGGTTTTTGTTTGTCATATTCCGACAAAGGATAAAACTCCACAATGAGTCTCCACTCATGAGTATTTTCCTCCGAAGCCTTTAATTCCGTGGTTTGTGCAATTTCAAGATTTCCTTTTGCTACAAGTGCCTTAAAATCTGCATTGACGGCATTGGCTTCGTTCTCGTTTACAATATGAGTTTGCTGTGAACTGATGCTGATGCTATATTTGTTCTGTCCACGCAAACGCATCCTCGTCAAGCGTTGCCACTCCTCCATGTGTTCGTACCAGATAAGACCTTCTGGAACGAAAGGCGCCAAATCGGGATTGAACGAAAACTCATCATCTATCAGCATCTTTTGAACCATCGACTCCATTGCCGAATTAGAGGTTTTGCTTTCTGCCGACACATTAGCGCCAATACCTTTGTATTCACTACCGACATTTCCATTAATGTCGCCGGACACGTTATAGTTACGTTTTGAGGAAAGTGAGTTTTCTGTGCGTATTGATTTAGCACCTAAACATTGAAGGAGTTCCCTAAACTCATTCAGTTGATTTTTGAACAAGCTTGTCTGATAAGACTCTGAGGGATAATAAATGTTTGGCTTGTATGGGTGGCAAACATATATAGCATTGTTGTTGGGAATGCCATTCTCAAATACGATGTCGCTCTGCCCTACATCGTTGTATCTTAAAACCTTAAAACTATTTGGCAAATAGGTGTAATCAGACGTTACTACTAAGAACTTTCTCTGGTTCTCTGGTATCGAAATAAAGTTGCGCTCATAGTCACTCTCTGCGTGTTCAAGCTCTTCAAAGATTGTTGTCTTGTCAATGTACATAATGTCGGACTCGCATTCGTGTATTTTGAGTAACTCATTCATCTTGGCATAATTATCAACTGGAGAAGTGGTTTTTCCTATGAACAAGCCTTTGAGGACGTGAGATTTTTCGTCATCATACAAATCTAACGATTGGTTTATCTCAAGCAATGCTTTCTTTGAATCGTTGAAGAAGTAAAAATAGCAACAAGCAAGGGTATCATACAAGATAGCTTTTGCGTCATTTATCTCGTACGAATTCTCAATCTCTGCAAGAGTTTCTTGCACGTCCCTCGTGAATTTTTGTTTGTCTTGCTCCGAACTATCCTTTATAGACTTGAACTGCTTCGACAAATTGACGGCTTTTTGCCAAAGTTCATGTTGGTCAATCATATCACGACTATCATCGTCGGTTCCAAATTCTTTTCCACAACGTTCACATGCAACGCGATATTTCTTTCCGTTAAGCATTTCGCCTCCATGCTTGTATATATTCATGAGGTTCACAACACGTCCTAAAGTCTTACCAGCGCCTTCCATGTCATAGGAATCACCCACAATTCCACCAGCCTCACCCAATTTTTCATCTCCCATTTTGATAGAGCGAATCATCCTACCCAAGAAATTCGATTCTCTTTTTGCCACACACCACTCGCCACATTCTGGGCATCTTAGTAATATAAAATCTTTTGCCATATCAGAAACCTATTAGTTGTCATTGTTTGAGTAAGAATGTATCTCGCCCACATTACCGATAATGTTATTGAAACTTCTTATGCTTTACTATCAGATATAACTTCTGCTGCATCATAATCCGAAAAGTTGCGTATTTCATACATCTGTCTTTCCAGTTTCTTTTGTAGTCGTTTGGCGGCAGGGCGGAAAGTTGCAGCGGTCAAGCCTCCAGATATAACACCACCAACAATAGGGATGCTCTTGCTTAAAACGTTAGAAAATGATTTTCTCGTTAGTTTCACACCTAACCAGTAGGCTGTCTTCTTTATAATTGGATAGTAGACAGTCTTGGTTAAAGCCTTTTGAGGTAGTTTCTTTGCTACTTGGGCGGCAAACGCTTTTGATACCTTTCTGATTGCGTCACCAGTAACTGCAACTCCCATCATAACGCCAACAAAAAAAGTCAACATATCTTGAGAAGTCTCAGTAAGATTTCCATTCTCGTCACAAAGGTCAGGAACACCATAAAGATACGCCAGTTTTTGAGCTAGAACAATAGTGTGATAGAAGTATTGGGCCAAGTCTGCGGGGATAGCAGCTGCCATACCCCAACTACCAGGAAGACCAGCAACAAAAGACAACGTCGTGACTTTTAGCATATGGTTGTTGACGCAAGAATCCGCAACTGTTTTTATCTGTTTTTTTGTCAATACATCAACGGGATTGTTCACTGCTTTTGGTAACTCTTCTGGTTGGCAAAACTGGCGAAGTTCTGATGTTAGGAAATTATACCTATCAATTTTTACACCAGGAATAGCCAGTGCAGATGACATTACCTTATTCCATACTTGAATTTCCTTTTCCATTATACTATGCTGTTAGTGTTATATAAATACTTGTGATACTTCTGATATTATAGTTGTTCAACATTCAATTCTGTCATAGAGAGCGCACCGGCATGTTTGATGTCAATACCATAAATACGATAGAATGCATCAACAACAACCTGTCCCCCATTAGTAGTAACTGGATTACTCATGCTTTGGGTTACTACCTCCACAGACATTCCAGGCTCAATGCGAATGCCGTTTGAATTTTTCACATGCTTAGTGGTGATTCTGAATCTTGCCATAATAAACAATGACTATAGCCAATACAACTCCACAAACTCATGGCGATTAATGGTATAGATACAAGAAAGGGATGGAGTTTCGTATCTGCCATCCCTCGCTCTAGGTAGTCTGGAAATAAAACCTTTGGTACACGAATGTTCAGAAACTACAGCCCCATCCCCAGTGTTGATATGTAGGGGTACAATTAGGGCTGTACCGAACATAATCATATACACCAAGGAAGGGCATATCGTCTCTATTCATCGTGTGCCAATCTTTATTGTTTTCCAGACATTTTAGAGCGGCATGAATAGCTTGATACGCCTTCTTGACTAACTGGCTTTTCCCTGCTTTTACACAGAGTCTCCAATCAGCATCCGCAAAAGTACGGAATTTAAGTGAGAATCACAAATGTTTAGCTAAGAAAAGGAAAAATCGAGCTTTACTTCTTTATTTAATCACAGAACGAGCAGAATATCAGAGAAAAGCTATATATTTGCATTTGAATACTAATTATTTGCAATGGAGACAATGAACAGAACAAAGGAGTTCGACCGCCTCGCCTTTACGGTGTTGGCTATCGAGGCTTCTGCGCAGAAGATGAATATATCGCCGTCGGAGATGAGAAGGCGACTGGAGAAGGTGGGACTTATCAAGAGTCTCATACAGGATTGTTACGACACTTTGCATACCGAGAGCCGCGAAGCTGTAGCGAACGATGTCGTTGAGGCTCTGAAAAATTGGGAAAAAGAATAAATGGAAAAGCAATTTGCAGTTTAAATCATACGAAAGGGTATAGTTATGTTAGACTTCTTATTATGGAACAAAATAGCTCGTATCATTGCGCAGTTAGCTGATACTCTGCATATATCAACAGACAGAGCATTGCAGATATTCTATGATTCTGACGTTTGCCGTATGCTTCACGACAAAGACCTCGGGCTGCATTTGATGAGCGACACGTATATTGTTAATGACTTGATAGCGGAGCTGAGGAATAAGCAATAGTATTAGTGTAGCTGAAAAAATCCACCATATCTTCCAGCATCGCCGTAACTCTCACATTATTAACACGATAAAGGCTGGCAGATAATCTCAGAAACGGGTTATCTTCCAGCCTATCTTCCAGCCTATGACGGGTATCTTCCAGTCGCAACGCTGCGTTTTTATGGTTGCGCAAGCAGAATGAGGTTTACCATAATTGTTCGTTTTTGAGTTCTGCTACGAAATCTTCAAGTGTTGTGCCAGTTAGCTTTTCTGCATTTTCCACTCTTTTTATAGCTTCGTCTATTGATGCAGGACCAAAGAGAGGTTCTGAAACGCTCGTCTGTGTATTTTCCTTTAATGTAGTCGATGCCATATCTTGTTGCTTTATATTACTGATGTTTTTGCAAATCTACTCATTATTTCGTTTACTACCAATTTTTTGTTACAAAAACTATTGCAGTCAGGTAAAACTAATAAGGCGGTCAAAGACGGGCTGAAAGCCCAATAATCACATAGCCCAGGGCAGCGCCCTGGG
>OGGW01001664.1_pt1 | contig 16244 bp, 9 predicted proteins | sample 1571291 | NCBI WGS metagenome assembly OGGW01 (sample SAMEA2582028, study PRJEB24529) | metagenome | biome: Human gut stool | place: China | collected 2011 | reverse complement strand
GTTAAGCCTGTAGCTAGCGTTCATCCTGAGCCAGGATCAAACTCTTCATTGTAAAGTATCGTGTCGGCCGCACGGAGGCGGCGTGACTTCTTGTTGTATTATGCTGTACAACGCCTTTCTCTGACGAAGAACTTTCACCGGGACCCGGACTCCATCCGCAAGATTTATCTTTCCTGTTTTATCACCTCTGTACCTTATTACAATAAGGCAGAGAGGGTGACGGTTCGCTTTTCCTTTTCCTGTACTTCTCTCTTGTACTACATTCTCTGTCTATGTAAATCTTTCAAAGAACTCTTCCCTTTCGGGGCGCAAACCCCAGCGGAACTCTCTTGAGGAGCGTCCCTCCCTGTTTGCGGTTGCAAAGGTACATCGGTTCCGGACGTTTCACAAGCATCGGCACCACTTTTTTATGGATAAAACGAAACTTTTCTTTCCTCTCATTATATATATATTGCGCGCGCGAAGCTTTTTTGGGATATCCGAGGCATTTTTGCTGTTTCTGGGGTGGTTTGGGATGGCGGAAGGAGAAAACGGTTTTTGTACCTTTCGGAGCAGTACTACTTACCTTGCCGATGAAGTATATCTTCTCCCGCAGATGAAGTACTACTCCTATAGCACATGAAGTACTACTCCTACAGAGCATGCAGTACTACTCCTGCCTTTCTGACTACCTTTCCAGTATTTGGCTCCGCAAGAATTGAAAAAACAATCCTTGAGGAGCAGAGCGAGATTATGAGAAACGAGGTCTGGTGATTCTTTCCGCTCGACACATCGCGGTGTATCGGCCATCGGGGCATACTTCATCTGACTTCGCAGCATGCTCCGATGGGGCTCTCAACGCATTCCATAGAAACCTACATCATGTTTGGCAAAAACACGAGACACATTCAACTTAAACTCGCAGCGCATTTAACCCAAACACAAAACAAGTTCAGCCCAAGAGCCTCATCACCCTTCATCGAAACACAAAACAGGTTCAGCCCAAGAGCCTCATCACTCTTCACCGAAACACTAAACAAGTTGCCCGAACCCCAAAACAAGCTTCGCGAAACCTCATATCATGCTGCTCTTGACTCTCCATCATAAAAGCGGGCACTTCCCTTCTGCAAGACTTCTTTTCATAAAAAACATGGAGAGAGAGACTAAAAAGAGAGCGGGATGCAACACAAACGAGGTAAACAGGAAGCCCAATGAGGGAGAAAAATCGCCCGAACGTCAAGAAATCTACATCTTAGTTCATTTTTTCGCCCATTTCGTACCATTTTACAGCCAAAAAGAACTAACTTTACGGAGGAAAGGAGCGCAAAACGCTCTTTTTACAGTCAAAACGATTTATATACGGACAACCGTTAACCAATTAAAACTAAAAGAAGATGAGAGGAGTCAAGGGTGTAACAGGAGCCTTGCTAATAGCAATCGGTCTGGGTTCCTGCAAAGAACACATCGACATGAGCGCACGTTATGTCTTGAAGGAAGAGACAGCCTACAGTTATCTGTGCAAGCACGAGCAGTACAGCAGTTTTGTGGATTTGCTGAACAAGGTGCCTGTGAGCCGAATGTCCAGTTCCACAGTAGGTTCGCTGCTCTCCGCCCGCGGCCACTTTACAGTATTTGCCCCCGACAACGACGCCGTGCAGGCTTACCTCGACACTCTGGCCATGAAGAACATCATAGCAAGTGCCAGTTGGGACGGCTTCCGCGACAGCACCACCCTCGACTCCATCCGCAAAGTCATCGTATATAATAGCGTCATCAACAGCGGCGACAATCTCCCGGCCTATGATGTAGCCCAGTTCCCCATCAACGACGGCGGCGAGTTCTCGAAGAGCAACATGTATGACCGCAAGCTGATAGTCAACTACTTCGACGACCCCGACAGCATCACCATCAACGGTGCGCTGATGGACGCGCGCAACAATAACATACGTGTGCTCAACGGCTACGTCCACTGCGTGCACTCTGTGGTGGCTCCCACAAACAACACCCTGGGCTACCTCCTCAACAAGATATACACCGAAAAGGAGTCGGGCTACTACGTGTCCTCGATGCTCGTGCATGCCGTGGGCATGCTCGATACCCTGCAGAAATACAGGGATGACGAGTACGAGCAGGCCTACCAGACAGGGCAGGTACCTGAGATGATTGCCCATGAGTCGGGCGTAGGCTACACCACCGGCAAGCTACCCGAGCACAGATATTACGGCTTCACCTTCTTTGCCGAGACCGATGATGTGTGGGAGAGAGAGATAGGCAAAAACCGCTTCGACATCACGGTGGATGATGTGGTGAGCTGGCTTAAGGAGAACGGATACTACCCCACCGCCAAGACCGACGAGAACTACCACAGCGAGGACAACATCCTCAACCAGTTTGTCACCTACCACTTCCTGCCCATGCGCCTTGCCTCCGACCGTCTGGTGCTTCACTGGAACGAGAAGGGCTACTCTTCGCAGAGAAAGCAACCCACTGTGGTTCAGTACGAATACTACACCTGCATGGGTAAGCGCAGGCTGGTGAAGTTCCTGGAGAGCGCCGAGAGCGACGGCGTATGTATCAACCGCTTCCCCAAGATAGACAACGGCCGACGCGGCAGCTACCACGAAATCAGCTGCGATGCAGACAAGGCCGGCATCAAGGTGCCCATACCCGAGACCGAAGGCGAGTTCAACGTGCGCAACGGTATAGTCTATCCCATCGACCAGATAATGGCCTACACCGAAGAGGTACAGCAAAACCTGCACAAGGAACGCATCCGCTTCGACATCGTATCGGCCATGCCCGAGATGATGAACAACGACATACGCCTGCAGTATTACAGCCTGGGACAGCGCTGGGGATTCCCCTTCTCCAGTCAGTATCCCTACTTCGATGACGTGTTCATCGGCGACGAAAGCTGGTTCTTCTATTATAACGGATACAACGAGACGATGAAGAACTACCAGGGTGACGAGCTGAACGTGCGCGGATTCCTGGACATCACCTTCCGTCTGCCGCCCGTACCTGCCGACGGCATCTACGAAATTCGCTTCAACGTGCAGAGTGAGGGCCACAACCGAGGAATGGTGCAGTTCTATTGGGGAGAGAACAAGAACAACCTGCCACCCATGGGTATTCCTCTGGATATCCGCACAAGCGGACTTGAGCGACGCACCACCAGCGGCACCTTCCCCAGCAATGTGGGATGGGAGAGAGACACTCAGGACGACGACTATAACGCCGAGGTGGATAAGAAGTTGCGCAACAACGGTTTCATGAAAGGAGCCGAGATATATTGCGATGGCGGTCAGGGACTGTCAACAATGGCACGTGCCGATCCCGTTATCGTGCGAAGAATCATCGTGCGCGAACCCATGAAGGCCGACGAGACCTACTATCTGCGCTTCAAGAGCGTGCTCGACGACCAGACGCGTGAGTTCTATATGGACTATCTGGAATATTGTCCCAAGGAGGTATATGACAACCCCGAGACTCCCGAAGACATCTGGTAAGCCCATCACCACACAACTATTAACCCACTCATGACCAGAGACAAGAACAGGCAAGCATGCCGCACAGCAACGAGGAAGCCAGGCACATCCGTGTGTCTGGCACTCCTGTGCCTGTGCCTGTCGGCTCACCATGCAGCGGCTCAAGACCATCACGAGCAGCTGACCACACTGCCCACGCTCTACATAGAGACCTTTGACCGCCAGGATGTTACCGACCACGACAACTACAAATACTGCCGCATGGTGATGGTCAACGGGACAGATACCGCGCGATATGACTCTGTGAAGATACGCGGGCGAGGCAACACCACATGGGGGTTGCCCAAGAAACCCTACCGCATCAAGTTCCCCAAGAAGACACGACTGCTGGGACCGCAGGAGGCAAAGGCCAAAGACTGGGTGCTGCTGGCCAATGCAGGCGACAAGTTGCTGCTTCGCAATGCCTTGGCATCACGTGTGGGCGAACTGATGCAGATGCCTTTCACCCCCTGCTACCAGTTTATCGACCTTTATTTGAACGGCCGCTATGACGGCAACTATCAGGTTTCCGACCAGATGGAGGTGCACAAGGGGCGGCTGGAGATAGCACGGCAGGATACCATGGTGACCAATCCTGCCACCGACATCAGCGGTGGCTACTTTCTGGAACCCGAAGGCAATACCGCCACCGACGGACTCTACTTCACGAGCAAGCAAGGATGCCACATACGCATTCACGACCCCAAACCCAAGGTCATCAACCCGCGCCAGCTCAACTATATCAAAGCGTATATCAACAAGTTTGAGTCTGCTCTCTATGGCGACGAGTTTGCCCATGCCAAGCGCGGTTATCGCCAATACACCGACACCACCTCGCTCATCGACTGGTACCTGGTGCAGGAGATAAGTGCCAACCCTGACGGCTTCTGGTGTTCCTATATATATAAGGAGAGAGCCGACGAGCGTCTCTACTTCGGCCCCATCTGGGACTTCGACATATGCTGGAACAACTGTTCGCGCATGGGAGATGTGAGCAAGCGGCTCGCCATCCAGTTCGGCTACGGAAGCAACTACACCATCAAGGGATGGTACACCCGCATGTGGGAAGACCCTTGGTTCAAGCAGGCTGTATGCCAGCGCTATGAGCAACTGCGCGAGCAGGGGCTCGACGAGCAGATGATTGCCTTTGTGGATTCTATGGCCCAGGTGATACGCCCCTCGCGCATCGAGAACTTCAAGCGGTGGAGCATCAATACGAAGACATACGACGAAGTGTTCCTCTTCAACACCTATGACGAATATGTAGAGAACGTCAAATCCTTCATCCAGGTGCACAACGAATACCTCTCCAAGGAGTTCCACCGCCGCTGCGGACTGGTTGCCACCAAGGCTTTCCAGGCTCAGGAGGAGTATTCCTACAAGATATACAGCAAGGCTTTTCCTGCCATGGCAGCCGCTCTGACCGACCATCAGGTGGGCATCAGCCGTGTGACCGACGAAGGCGACGAGGGTCAGAAGTGGAACATACATTCCACCGGAGGCCACTTCATCATCACCAATGCCCAGACAGGAATGGCACTCGCTGACCGAGGAACCAGCGAGGGCGAACCGCTCACGCTGGAAGCACCCGACACTACAGACCGTCACCAGCTGTGGGATTTCGTGCCCCAAAGTGCCGGAGGCTACTATAATATCAAGAATGTGAGAAGCGGACGGGTAGCCTATAACAAGGACGGAATGGCCATGGAAGGCAACCCCATCTGCAATGCCAACAGCGACGAGCGCGATGCCACCAGCGGTAACCGCCAATGGCAACTGATGACTGTGGGCAAGAGCAACCTCACTCCCGTGGAAGCCATTGAGGCTCAAACTGACTACGTGCTTGCCTACAGCGCCAAGGCTCAGACCCTGCGCTTCCTGTGCGAGCAGACAGACAGGCCCGTACTGCAGTTTACAGCGAACCTGCACAGCACATCGGGCATGCTGATGGCCAGACTTTCCTCCACCGGCACATTCAGCACAGCCAGTCTGCCAAGGGGAGTGTATATCGTGAGTTGGAAGTTTGGAGGCACCGTCCACAGCTGCAAGTTCATCAAGAAATGAGCAACTGCACGAGCACGCTGAACGGCCACAACAGGCACCAGAAACAGTAACAGAACCGAATACACAAGGCAACGACATCAAGTACAGCCCAATAGAGAGAAGACAACAAGAGTATCAAACGCCAATGACAACAGAGAATGAGAGTTAACTACACTAAATTTACCACTAACCTAAAACGAATGCAAATGAGAAGAAATGCTTTCTCTACCATGTTGCTGCTAGTGCTCAGCATGGTGTGGAATGTGCAGCCAGCCTCTGCGCAACTGTTTCTGCCCGACGAGGAAACGCCGCTCATCACCAATGTGGTGGCCGACCCTGCCGAGACTCAGTTGACCAGTAACTGCACATGGAAGATTGCCCCAGGCAATGACAACTACTCCTACAACAAGGAGTTCATCGATGCCGGCAACGAACTGGGAGCTTTGATCGACGGAGACCAGACCACCTATTGGCACTCCGACCCTACCGGCCCCAACCTTCACAATCAAGACCTGTACATCCAGGTGGATTTGAAGCGAACTGACATCCAGAAGTTCTTCTACCGCTACGACCGTCGCGCCGACGTTTATAATGGCAGCGTGCGTCGAGGCATCATGTGGACCAAGATTGAAATCAAGGCTACCAACACCCCCGAAGACAACAGCTCATGGGTACAAGTGGCAGTCCATTCCGATCTTCCCTCAGAGGCGATTGAGGATGGATGGCCCTACACGCCTCCCATGGTAAGCATGAGCGAACCTTACAGGTATCTGCGATTCTACGCCCGCGACTCCAACCAGCCCTACTGGTGCTTCAGTGAGTTCCAGATGTATCCTGCTACTGAGATCAACGACCCCAGAACGACTCTAATCCATCTGCTCGACAGTGTTGGCCCGGGCACCTATCAGACAGGTACCGATCCAGGCTACTATCCCGAGGAAAAGGTGACTGCCTTCGAGAAACAGTGGGATGAAGCACAGGCTCTGGCCGACAAGAGTTCTGCCTCTGATGCGGAATTGGCCGCAGCCGAAAAGGCTCTGCGCCAGGCTCTGAACGATGTCACCGGCAACCAGATTCAGATTACCGACGGCTACTACCGCTTCATCAGTGCCAGCGAAGCCTACCAGACTCTGCAGGGTGTGGATAAAGCCCTCATCGGCAACACAACTGAGAGCCGTATGGCATGGGGGAATCTCGACGAGGAAGACCCCTATCAGGTGTTCAAGGTGACCAAGTTGGCAAGTGGCAACTACAGCATCCAGTGTGTGGGCAACCAGAAATACATCGACTGGGTAGCGGGCGATGCCTGCTTAACAACGGCAGCCTACAACCTGCCTCTCGTGGATAAGCAGACGACCGAGCAGGTTATCACTCCCGACCTCACGCACAACACCCCATGGTTCATGCTGTGCAATGTCAGGAACAAACTCTCGTACCACATGCTCTCTCACAACAATGGTGCGGGCGAGTCAGGCTACCTCTGTGCAGCCAACGTGAGCTATAACTCCTTCAACTATTGGTACGTTCGCCGCGTGGATGATGCTGTGGGCGATGCCATGACAGAGAACGGTCTGAAGAAGACCTATGCAACCCTGCTGGAGCTGGCTATCGAGAATGCCAAGCAGGTTCGCGCAAAGGCCAACGACTATGAGGCTCTCATCTATGAGGCCGATGATGAGGACGATGCACACAACCAGTTCTCAAGCAATGCCCGCTGGACTTACAAGGATGCAGCCACAGGTGGCCAGGGTGCTTATGCCAACCTGATCGACGGTAGCAGCGACACCTACTTTCACTCTCGCCATCCTGCCAATGCCGTAGCAGGCTACCACTATCTGCAGGTAGATCTGAAGCGCACCGACATCCAGGAGTTCCTCTTCAAGATGCTGCGCCGAGGCGATGGCGGTTGGCGCGACAGTTGGAACCAGATGCCAATCGACATCGAGATATGGGTTACCAATGATGCAAGCGCCGTAGAGGAGCCTACTCCCACCAACGACGACGAAGCTGCCGCATCTGCATGGAAGAAGATAACCCGCCTCGACAAGGGCTTCCCAGCCGTGAGCAGCCGTGAGTACTACACCTCTCCCATTGTGGAGATGGGTGCAGCCTACCAGTATGTGCGCTTCGTGGTTCTCAACACCCAGAGCGGACCTGGTTACTTCAACATGAGTGAGTTCCAGATGTACGGCACCACACCTACTGAGTCTTCAGAGTACTTCACCGTGAAGGGCATGAAAGAAGTATGCGACCAGCTGGATGCCGAAATCCTCAAGGCTCAGGAGAAGATTGATAACCTCACCGCAGTGCTGAGCGATACAGCTATTATCAATGAACTGACACGCAAGGTCAACGAGCTGTATGTCGATCGCAGAGGTATCAGCAACACACTGGGCACATACCTCACCAAGGCCGCTGCCACATACAAGACCGCATTCAGCTATGACAATCTACTCACCGAGGCAAGCCAGATTACCGGCAACAGCATCGTTCCTGGCCTTGAGTATGGCTACTTGATTGACAATAATCTGGGCACTTACGTACAGACCAATTCACCTGGACAAGCAATGAACCAGAGTACTCTGTACTTTGACTTGGATCTCAAGCGCACAGACCTGACCGAAATCAACTTCGAGTACTATGGTTTGGCCACAGGCTACAAGAACCCCGATGCCTTTGACCTCTACGCAACCAACACTCCCGACGACAATACCAGTTGGAAGCGCATTGCATCTCTCACACAGGGATTTGATGTGAACAAGCCCAATGCCCACTATGTAAGTCCAGATATCAAACTGGGTGCAGCCTACCAGTATCTCCGCCTCTACCCCATGGGCTGTGCAGTGGACGAAATCAACGTGAACATGGCTGAGCTCCAGTTCCACAGCACCATCCCAAGCGAGACCAAATCACAGTATTACTATGTGGCTGGCCTGAAGGACGCTGCCGACAAGCTGAAGGAGGTTATCGACCACGTGCAGGAAAAGGTGGACAAGGGTCTGGCTGTTGACCTGAGTGACACCACTGCCATAGGCGAAGCTGTACGTGCTGTAAAGGCTCTGGTATATGACACCAACGATTACGCCACTCTGTCGGGCGACATCGCAGCTGTCGTGGCTGACAGCTATGCTGTGGGCAACGCAGTGGGACAGTATCCTGCCGAGGCAGTAGAGGCTCTCAAGGCTGCTCTCACCGAGGCCAACGGCATGGTGGATTACGAAAAGGTGGATCGCACCAAGTTTGAGGCAGCTACTAAACTGCTGACCGATGCCCAGGAGACTTTCCAGGCCAAGCAGAACAAGCTGGACACCCACACATGGTACACCATCAAGTATCCCAGTGAGGACTACTTCGTGTATCGCGGTTGGGATATCCCCTCATGGTGGTCTATCAGCAATCCGTTCTTTGACCAGTACATCGCACCCGGACTTCGCAGTGAGGATGCTGCTGAAATCCTGCAGGAGGACGACGTGAAGGCAGGTGACTGCATCTACTACTTCAGCAAGGACGATGTGGATAGCGACCCCACAGCAGCCCAGTGGCGCTTTGTGGAAATCAGCAAGGGCAAGTACGCTCTGCAGAACCGCAGGAGCGGACTCTTCATCAATTCTGGCACCGACCAGAACTCCACCACCATGGAGCTGGATCCCTCTGCCGTCCAGGTGAAGTATCTGGGTTACGGCCAGTGCTCTATCGACCTCTGCCAGATTGACGGTTCATCACTCGGCACCTACCACTTCCTCAACGGTCGCGGCAATGAGATTGCCAACCAGGTGGGTACATGGAGTGCAGTGAGCACCTCACAGCCCGACAACAGCGTGTTTGTCATCGAGCCTGTAGAGGCAGTGGACGAGACGGCTTACAATCCCTCGTTCCTTGTCAACAGGCTTTCTGGAGACATGACTCCTGTATGCTACGCCACCGAAATCAAGTCTATCGAGGGCACCAACGTCTATACTGCTGCCGGCACCATGGAAAAGGACGGCGTCAAGTATATTGCACTCAACCTGGCCACTATGCCTATCCCGGCAGGCCAGCCCTTCTTCATGATTTCCGATATGGAGTATGACGGCGAGTGCACCGACGATGTGCGCATCGTGCCTGGAACCACATTTGCCACCAAGGCAGGAGCCAGAAACGGTCTCACAGGTGTCTTCTCACGCACCCAGCTCACCGAGGGTCAGATTCTCATCACAGCCACCGAAGCTAAGGCCGTGGATAATGTGACCACCTATATCGGTGCAGGCACTGCCTACATGAAGTACGGACAGCGCCTGGTGGATGCCAACGGCGAGTATGACAAGCTGATTGCTATCTCGGGCAACCCAGCCAACTTCAATGACTATGACATCGACCGGCATGCAGGCACCCAGGATGATCCCTTCCCCGTATCCAACGTCAATGAGCTGATGGCTCTGCACGACCTGATGAAGGTGGGCCAGATGAACTATGTGATTCTGGACGATGATATTGACCTCTACGGCGAGGATTGGAACACCCTCAACAGAGAGAGCGATGTGTTTGACGGCAAGAACTGCCGCAACTTCATCGACTTTGACGGCCGCGGCCATGTCATCTCCAACCTCACCAGCAAGAACCACCGTTATGCAGGTGTGTTCGGTATCCTGTGCGGAAGCGTGCGCAATGTGGGCTTCGAGAATGTGGATGTCGATTGCACCGAGACCGGTTCGGGCGTGCTGGGTGGCTACGTTGGTCATGGCAACTACTGCGATGCTGCCGGCAACAAGCTGTCCACCACAGTGGAGAACGTGTGGGTAACCGGTAAGCTGCATGTGGCCAGCGCCTACTGCGGTGGTCTGTTCGGCAACGTGGGTGGTCCCACTACCGTAAAGAACTGCTACACCAACCTCGACATCACAAGTGAAGCCGACATCGTAGGTGGCCTGGTAGGCCGCGTGCGTGATGCATTCACAGTGGAGAACTTCTATGCTGCAGGCACCTGCACTGGCAAGGGTATCGTGGGCGGCGGCCAGCAGGCAGCCACTCCCGCCAGCACCTACAAGAACATCGTAGTGTGGAACAACACCAACAGCGACTTCGGCAACACCGCTGCTGCTGATGTGAAGGAAGGCATCACCAACTATGACGGCACCAACTTCGCTGCTCTGCAGGAGACCGTTGTGGGCTGGGGACGTGAGTGGTACTGCGATATGGAGGAGAACTCCTATCCCACTCTCATTGCCAACGGCATGAAGCTGCTGCTGGATGTAGTGTTCAATGAGGACGGAACCGCCACCGATGCTTCTCCCATGAAGAACAACGTGGAGATTCTGGGCACCACTCCCACCACCTACTGGAACACCGAGTTCAACCGCTATGTGGCTAAGTTCGACACCGAGATGGGCATCGTTCCCGACGGCCTCTACAAGGTAGATTTCGAGAAGAACAACACCTTCAAGAAGGCTCTGGCCAACGGTCACTCACTGGAGATGGTCATCAAGGCCGACTATCAGGACGAAAGCCTGCAGGCTGTGGGCAAGCCCTTCTCTGCCATGCAGGCAGGCGGTACAGGCTTCGAGACTGCCAATGTGGACGGCCAGTACGTGATGCGCTTCAACCCCAACGTTACCACCGACGGCAACAGTCATTGGGGTGCTGTCAACAGTTCTCTCTCTCCCAAGGCAGGTGTGTATTACCACATCGTGGGCGTATGGGACAAGCAGCAGAAGAAGGCTTGCATCTACGTGAACGGTGAGAAGGATGCCGAGGTAGAGCTGCCCGGCTCATTCCGCTTCCCCAACACGGGTTGCAGATGGTTTGGCATCGGCGGCGATCCCGACGCAAGTGACAAGGCCAGCAACGCCTGGTGTGGTGATGTAGCCATCGCACGTGTATATAACGACGCACTCACACCCGCCGAGGTGAAGACTCTGTGGAATGACATGAAGGGCGGCGTAGGCATCAACAGCGTGAATGCCGGCACCAACCAGCAGGATGCCATCTACACCATCAACGGCATCCGTGTACAGAAGACACAGAAGGGCCTCTACATCATCAACGGCAAGACCGTATTGGTGAAGTAAGGTGCAAGAGCCATCGCACCGCAGTGCATGAGTCATCACACCGCGGTGCGTTGGTCATCGCAGCAGGCTGTACCAGCAGCCCGGGCTGCACATAACATCAACCAGGGGCAGGGAGCATGCAGGCTCTCTGCCCCTCTTTTGTGCCCGCAAATGAGGTCCCTGCATGATTAGCAGACTATTGTGCGGGCTTGTGTGGGAGGATTTTCGTAACTTTGCGCGAAGAACGAACCAAACACACAAGACACAATGAATACACTGGAATCTATCTTTGCAGCCAAGTTGCTGAACGTAAAGGCCATCAAGCTTCAGCCCACCAACCCCTTCACATGGGCCAGCGGCTGGAAGAGCCCCTTCTATTGCGACAACCGCAAGACGCTTTCCTTCCCCGACCTTCGCACCTTTGTCAAGGTGGAGCTCACACGCACCATCCTCGAGAACTTCCCCGAGGCCGAAGCCGTAGCAGGTGTAGCTACAGGTGCCATCGCACAGGGTGCACTGGTGGCCGATGCTCTGGGGCTGCCCTTCGCCTATGTGCGTAGCAAGGCCAAGGACCATGGTATGGCCAATCTGATAGAGGGCGAACTGCAGCCCGGCACCAAGGTGGTGGTGGTAGAAGACCTCATCAGCACCGGCGGCAGCAGTCTGAAGGCTGTGGAGGCTCTGCGTGCTGCAGGCTACGAGGTGGTGGGCATGGTAGCATCCTACACCTATGGTTTCCCCGTAGCAGAGCAGGCTTTTGCCGATGCCGACGTGAAGCTCATCACCCTCACCAACTATGAGGCTGTGGTGGCAGAGGCTCTGCGCACCGGCTACATCGCCGATGACCAGGTGCCCATGCTGCACGAGTGGCGCAAGGATCCCGCACACTGGAACGCCTGAGAGCGTCCTCTGAGCGGCAGACCATCACACATGCGGCCATGTGGCTGTGGAGCTTTGCTTGCCTGTCAGGCAAGGCTCCAACGCCACCGAGTCGTTTTTTACACAATGAAGAAGAACCAAGAAGAGAAGAATGACAGAATACAAAAGCACGGTGCATGTGTCACCGTTTCCCCAGCAGAGAGTATATGACCGCCTGTCGGACCTCACTTTCCTGACACTCATACAGAACAACCTGGACAATCCCGAGATGCGCCAGCGCATCCTCGACCAAGCAGACGGCAAGGTGACAGCCGAGCAGCTGGATACCGCCAACGAGAAGATACGCCAGATGCAGGTCGATCGCGACAGCGTGACATCTGACTCACCCGTGGGCAAGATTACGCTGCGCATCGTGGAGCGCGAGGAACCCAAGTGCGTCAAGTTTGCCCTCGAAGGGGCTCCCGTGCAGGCCAACCTGTGGATTCAGCTGCTGCCCCAGGCCGACCAGTGCGCATTGCGCGTGACACTCAGGGCAGAGCTCAACTTCCTCATCAAGCAGATGGTGGGCAAGAAGCTGGAGAAGGGTGTAGAGGGACTGGCGCAGATGCTGGCCAACATACCTTATTAAAATACAGGGACACTGGGGCTGCGGCCCTCAGTCATCCCAGACCAAAACACAAAGCATTATGCCAAAATTGTGGGATAAGGGCTTCAGCACAGCCCAGGAGATAGAACGCTTCACCGTGGGCAGAGACCGTGAGATGGACCTCTACCTGGCCGAGGGCGATGAGCTGGGCAGCATGGCACATATCACCATGCTGGAGAGCATCGGACTGCTCACTGCCAGCGAGCTTACTGCACTGCTGGCCGAACTTCGTGCCATCCGCGAGGAAATCCTCGAAGGGCACTTTGTCATCGAGGAGGGAGTGGAGGATGTGCACTCGCAGATAGAGCTGATGCTCACACGCCGCTTGGGCGACATGGGCAAGAAGATTCACTCCGGACGCAGCCGCAACGACCAGGTGCTGGTCGATCTCAAGCTCTTCACACGCCGCCAGCTACAGTTGGTGGCCCAGGATGTGCACACACTCTTCACCGAACTGCAGGCACAGAGCGAGCGCTACAAGCAGGTGCTCATGCCCGGCTACACGCATCTGCAGGTGGCCATGCCCAGCAGCTTCGGCCTGTGGTTTGGCGCTTATGCCGAGAGTCTGGTAGATGACATGATGTTCCTGCAGGCGGCATTCCGCATGACCAACCGCAATCCTCTGGGTTCGGCGGCTGGCTACGGCAGCAGTTTCCCCCTCAACCGCAGCATGACCACCAGCCTTCTGGGCTTCGATTCGATGGACTACAACGTGGTGTATGCACAAATGGGACGAGGCAAGATGGAGCGCAATGTGGCGTTTGCACTGGCCAGTGTGGCCGGCACACTGAGCAAGCTGGCCTTTGATGCCTGCCTGTTCAACAGCCAGAACTTTGCCTTCGTCAAGCTCCCCGATGAGTGCACCACCGGTTCCAGCATCATGCCGCACAAGAAGAACCCCGATGTGTTTGAGCTCACACGTGCCAAGTGCAACAAGATACAGGCACTGCCCCAGCAGATCATGCTCATCATGAACAATCTGCCCAGCGGCTACTTCCGCGACCTTCAGATTATCAAGGAGGTGTTCCTGCCCTGTTTCCAGGAGCTGCGCGACTGTCTGGCCATGGCCACCTACATCATCCAGCGCATCAAGGTGAACGAGCACATTCTGGACGACCCGCGCTATGACCTGATGTTCTCAGTAGAGGAGGTCAACCGCCTCGCCACCGAGGGGATGCCCTTCCGCGATGCCTACAAGAAGGTGGGAATGGACATCCAGGCAGGACAGTTCAAGCCTCGCAAGGAGGTGCACCACACCCACGAGGGCAGCATAGGCAACCTGTGCACCGCCGAGATAAAGGCGCTGATGGACGAGGTGTGGAGCGGCTTCCACTTCGAACGCATGGAGGAGGCCGAGCGCAAACTGGCCACCGGGGAAACCCAATCCTGAATATACAAGGGGGAAGGCCGATGGGCGAAACCCACAAGCGCCTTCCCCCGTTTCTACCACCCCTATGATTCTCATCCGATGAAAGAGCGACTGCTTGCCACCTTCATGCTTCTGCTCGGCATGGTATCCTGTGCCGAGACCGACAGCCTCTACTGCCGCATACCCGCCAGACTGCTGGTGGATAACGTCTATCAGGCTCCTGCACTCTACACAGCCTGCAACAGTCTGGGGGAGTTCTGCTCTGTCACGATGGACGGACAGAAGATCTATTTCAAGGGAAGCAAGGAGACATCGCCCATCAACCTGGTTGCGCTGAACAACTACAACACCATCCTCCTGGGACTGGGCGGGCTCATCATCGGCAAGCCATCACTGCCCGAAATAGGGAAAAGCGAACCGCAAGTGGTGTGCTTCGACCTCAACTGCCCCAACTGTTACGAGCAATACGGCGGCATCACCAAGCGTATGGACCTGCAGGGAACCACTGCCCGCTGCCGAGGATGCAACCGCACCTACGATCTCAACGGCATGGGCATAGTATCAAAAGGCGAAAGCGGCCGTCCCCTCTTCCGCTACCGCGTCTCCTACATTGGGTCTGCACTGGCAGTGGCAAACAGGTAAACTGCCCGTCGCAGCACACAGCGTCAGCAGAGGCATTGCGGAGCCTTTGCCTTACCAACAGGGCAAAGGCGCTGAGAGAGGGCGGCGATTGCCCCCAGGCAAACTACTTCCCGCTGTTCCTGTCATGGAAGAAGCGCCACAGGGGAGCTGCCATGAGCGCCTGGCGGAACTGGCCGTCGAGAAGCATCTGCCACACCTCCTCGGGCTGGAAGAAATGCACCTCCAGGTACTCCGTGCGGTCGAGATGCTGATGGCCGGTAGGCTCCACCCCCACAGCCAGGAAGCAGTGACAGAGGTTGGTCATCGTACTGGGATTGGCCGAGAGGTCCATCAGATGCGTCCACTCGCCGCCGCTGTAGCCTGTCTCCTCAAGCAACTCACGACGGGCAGCCTCCTCGGGACTTTCCCCCTGCTCCATCACTCCCGCCACTATCTCATAAGACGTTTCGCCCAAAGCATGCCTGTACTGCCGCTCCAGTATCATCCGTCCGTCGCGGGTGAGCGCTATCACATTGATCCAATCGGGGTATTCCAGCACATAATACTCGTCCTGCACCACCCCATTAGGCAGCCTCACCACATCCCTGCGTGCCGTGAGCCACGGGCGCTTTATCAGATACTCCGATGAGAGAGTCTGCCAACTGATGTCCTTTTCCATAATCCCCTCCTGCCGCCACTGCACCAGCGGCCTATTCATTATATATATACGCGCGTGCGGGAGAAGCCTCCCATCCGCTCTGCACAAGCAAATTTACGGCTTTCCGCCCACATGGGCCTCATCAGTCAGGAGAAAAGAGCGCACGCCCATGCACACTGCCCCGCAACCCTCACTGGCACGACCCACTGGCAGGAGAAACATGGGCGGGATGACAAAAAACGGTGTCAGAATTTGGTCAGTTGGCAAGAAACCCCTACCTTTGCATCCACATAAAGCCCAGATGGCGGAATCGGTAGACGCGCTGGTCTCAAACACCAGTGGGGAAACCCGTCCCGGTTCGACCCCGGGTCTGGGTACAAAATAAAAGGCTAAGTGATCAATTATCAATCGCTTAGCCTTTTTGTTTATCCGATTTTTCCCCACGTTTTCCCCACAGGCGCAAAAAATATAGTAATAAGTCATTATTTTCTTTGGCCAC
>OGGW01001662.1_pt1 | contig 16255 bp, 7 predicted proteins | sample 1571291 | NCBI WGS metagenome assembly OGGW01 (sample SAMEA2582028, study PRJEB24529) | metagenome | biome: Human gut stool | place: China | collected 2011 | reverse complement strand
AACAAACAATTAACATCACAAATTACACAAAAAGGGAGATGCTGCAACATCCCCCTTCCATAAGTCAGTACCAGACTTGCGAAAATAAATTCATTTAGTACTAACAAATAAGACATTACAAATGTATGAAAAAAATTTGTAACGGGCATTTTATGTCCCCTTTTAACACAGAAGACAAAACATTTCGAATAATGAGATTAACATTCATTGCATTATTTGTATTCAGTTTCAGCTTACTCGCATCCGTACATTCACAAACGATGCGCGTCAATATCAATGCTAATAATGAATCTACGCATTCAATTTTAGAACAGATAGAACAGCAAACTGATTATTTATTCATTTATAACACAAATGAAATCGACTTAAACCGTAAAGCATCCGTACACGCTCAGGACCAAACGGTAATGGATGTTTTGTCACAAATTTTCAGAAACACGAATATTGGATATGCGATTGAGGGCAGTAATATCATGTTGATGAAGAAAGATGAAAAAGCAGAACAACAACAGGATAACAATAAGGTCTCAGGAACAATTACAGATAAATCCGGAGAACCTATTATCGGTGCTAACGTCGTTATAAAAGGAACAACTAACGGAACTATTACAGATATAGATGGTAATTATACATTAGATGTTCCTGTTTCTGCCATCTTGCAGATTTCCTATATCGGATATTTGACACAAGATGTTCCTGTAAATGGGAAACAACAAATCAATATCCGTTTAGTAGAAGATACACAACAATTAGACGAGGTGGTAGTGGTTGGCTACGGTACACAAAAAAAAGGGGAATTAACCTCATCTATTTCCAGCATAAAAAGTGAAACATTCATTCAAGGTTCAGTGCAAGACGCAGCCCAGTTGCTTCAAGGAAAGGTTGCGGGACTTGGCATTGTCATGCCAAATGGTGATCCGACGTCTTCATCCCAAATTGTATTGCGTGGTATCGGCTCATTAAAAGGAGACCGGGTGCCATTAGTTATTGTCGATGGAGTTCCGGGTGATATGAGCACTGTCGCACCAGAAGATATCGAAAGCATAGATGTTATAAAAGACGGCTCAGCCGCCGCTATTTATGGAACCAGAGGAAATAATGGTGTTATTTTCATCACCACAAAAAAAGTGAAAGGAGAGATACCAGTAACTATTGATATTCAAGCTTATGTCACTACCCAGCAAATCAAAAAAAGATTAGATATGATGGATGCCAATCAATACCGTCAATTAGTAAAACAAGGGAAACCCGGCGCTATTGATTATGGTTACGACACAGATTGGCTAGACCAGATATTAAGGACTCCTATTTCTTACGTAACTAATGCCAGTCTACGCGGAGGAAATCGCAACTCTAATTATATCGCAAACATAAACTATAAGTCTGGCCAAGGCATTATCAAACGCTCAGACAATAGAGTATTAACCACACGATTGGAAATTAACCATTCTATGTGGGATAACTTATTGAAGTTTAATTTAAACATCATGGGTAAAGAACAAAAATATACAGCCTTAGGAGATGGCAAAAGCTTCAATGGGGAAATTTACCGAAATGCGTTAATCAATATTCCAACTGAACGTCCGAAAGACGATAACGGAAACTGGATTGAACATCCGACAATGAACGGATATATGAATCCGGTAGCTGCGCTATATGAAAGTAATGGCGAAAATAAAAGTACCCAATTACGTACATTCGGAACCGTTACATTGACCCCCATGGATGAATTTTTCGTAAAAGCATTAGTGTCGAGAACCTCTTACAATCAAACCCGCGGATATGCTGAAACTAAAAAACACATATCAACTGTCCGCAATGGCAAAAACGGGTTTGCTTCTCGTGGCACAACTGCTTCTATCGATAATTTGTTAGAGATCACTGCCCAATACAAAAATAGCTTCGGAGCTCATAGCCTTACTGGTTTAGCGGGTTACTCTTACCAAGACAACACTTACGAAAATTACTGGATGCAAAATTGGGATTTCCCATCCGATCAATATAGCTATAATAATATGGGGGCTGGAGCTGCTTTAAAAAGAGGAGAAGTTGGAGAAAAGTCAGAGAAAACGAAATCTAAGCTAATAGGTGTATTTGCTCGTGTCAATTATAGCTTTAATGATCGTTATTTAGCATCTGTCAGTATCCGTCATGAAGGAGCTACACAATTCGGCGCTAATTATAAATGGGGAAATTTTCCTGCCGTATCCGTAGGTTGGAATATACATAATGAGGAATTCATGAGCTCCTTACGTTTTATCAGTAACTTGAAAGCTCGTTTAGGATTTGGTGTAACGGGTTCCATTCCTGAAGATCCATATATGTCATTAAGCCGCTTGACCAGCAATAAAAATCTTTATACAGGTTCCGGTTGGCTTCCTACGTTAAAGCCTTCAAGTAACGCCAACCCGAACTTACGTTGGGAGAAAAAAGAAGAGTGGAACTTAGGAGTAGACTTTGGTGTCCTTGATAACCGTATCAGTGGATCTATAGACCTTTATAAACGCACGACAAAAGATATGCTATGGAACTATCAAGTAGCCACTCCTCCTTATTTATATCAGGAAATCCTTGCGAACGCAGGAACTATGCAAAATAAAGGACTAGAGATACACCTCAGTGCGATCCCAGTACAAACAAAAGAATTCTCATGGACAACTAGCTTTAATTATTCGACCAACAAAAATAAGTTGGTTGCCCTATCAAACGAGGAATTCCAATTAAAATCCGGTTATATAGAAGATGGCTGGACTGGCGAACCTATCCAACAATATACCCATCGAATATTTGAAGGGGGTGAGGTTGGTAATTTCTACGGTTTTAAAACTATTGATATAGATAGCGAAGGACGTTGGATTATTGAAGATAAAAACGGTAATCCAAAACCGATCTCAGAGCAACAAGCAGAAGATAAAAAAATTATTGGAAATGGCCTGCCCAAACACCTATTAAGCTGGGATAACAGTTTTACCTTCAAAAATTTCGACTTAGGTATAACTATGCGAGGTGCATTCGACTATGACATCCTCAACTACCCCCGCATGTTTTATGAATGTCCTGTAAACTTGACCCGGGGAAATTTGCTTGCCACAGCTTATGAACCGAAGTACGGAAAGACTGTACTAAACGACCAACAGGAACTTCAATATGTTAGCTATTTCATCGAAAGAGGAAACTTTTGGAAAATTGATAATATCACCATTGGTTATACCTTAAAACTTAAGAATGATTATTTAAAAAGGATACGTATATACGCAACCGGTAATAACCTATTCACATTTACAGGATACAGTGGATTAGACCCTGAGGTTAATACGCAAGGACTTAATCCCGGATGTGATGAATTAGGCCGTTACCCTTCTACACGTTCCTTTACTTTAGGCGCAATGTTTACTTTTTAAAATAAATAAACTCATGAATACAATTAAAAAACATATAAATATCTTATTATTAGGTTGCTGTTCATTGAACTTTATTTCCTGCACAGACCTAACCGAAGAAATCTTCTCTGACATTACTGAAGATAGTTATAAATATGAAGCTGGAGACGCAACTAAAGTGGTTGGTGCCGCTTATACCAATCTTCAAGATTGGGGATATTGCGGTTCCGGACAAGCTCCAATGCTGAGTCAAGAAATATGTACCGATGCCGCAGTGTTCCCCGCTAATGGTTCCGGTTGGGATGATGGAGGTGTATTTCGTAGAATGCATCAACATTCATGGAACTCCGAACAATTACAAGTGAATCGTTTATGGGAAGTTTGCTATTCCGGAATTATCTTGGCAAACCGGGCTATCAGCATTATCAACCAAGATGATTTTCCTTTTGCCGCAAATGAAAACAAGGCTGCCATGATCGCTGAATCTCGAGCATTACGTGCTTTCTATTACTGGTACATCATGGATAATTTCGGAGATGCTCCTTTAGTAACGGAACCCACCTCAGAATTACCTGTAAAAACATCCCGGAAGGATCTTTATGATTTTATAGTCAAAGAACTAAAAGAGTCTTTCAGCGATCTCCCAACAGAGAAAAATGAATCTAATTATGGAAGATTCACATTATGGGGAGCTAAAGCCCTCCTCGCTAACGTATATTTGAACGCAGAAGTATATACAGGTGATCCCCAATGGAATGCTTGTATTCAAGAGTGTGATGATATTATTAATTCAGGAAAATACAGTTTAGACATTAATTATAGCGATCCATTTAAGGCACACAATGAAAACTCATTAGAAAATATATTAGTCATTCCTTATGATGAAATATTTGCCACTGGATTTAACTATCATTTAGCCGCCTTACACGGAGCAAACCAAAAAACGTATGATCTAGTTGGAAGCCCTTGGGGAGCTGGGGCCTATAAAGGAATACCTCAATTCATCGACACCTATGATCCAGATGACGAACGTTTAAATGCGACTTGGCTAGGAGGTCCTCAATACGCATCTGACGGGACACCTCTCACAGGCTCTTATGACTTAATGGGACAACCGCTTATCTTCGTCAACAAAATGCCCAACGGAATTTTCACTGGTGAGGCAGAAGGATATCGCTGGTTAAAATATGAGGTTGAGATGGGAGCCAGAAGTGAACTAAATAATGATTTGGTCTTATTCAGACTTACGCAAGTCCATATGATGAAAGCAGAATGCCTTTTACGTACTGGGAAAGCAGATCAAGCAGCGTCTATTGTAAGTATGGTCAGAAAAAGAGCTTTTAAAGAACATCCTGAAAAAGCAATTGTCTCAGGAGCGCAATTACAAGAAAAATCCTGTTACAAATACGGTACGGTAGAAAACTATGTATTAACTTCGCAAAATCAAGTTTATCCAGAAAAATTCGGACGTTTCTATGATGAACTAGGTTGGGAATTCGCTGGAGAATCTTATCGCCGGAGAGATATGATACGTTTCGGTCATTTCACAAAAGCTAAATGGTTATCTCATGAGCCGAATGGAGATTATAAAACGGTATTTCCCTTACCTCAAAAAGTAGTAGATACCAATCCGAATCTGGAACAAAATCCGAATTATCAATAATAACATAGAGGGTATGTCTCTATATTGACATACCCTCCTTTAATCTCAATTTCTAAAGCTATATGAAGCAATACCTTTTACTCGCTGCGTCTGCCTTTCTTTTGCAAGGGTGCCAGACCTCTAAAGAAGATATAAAGGAACAGCCTTTGAAGATGATCGAGCAGATCGATTTCTCTCATGTGAAAATCAATGACAACTTTTGGTCACCCAGACTCAGCAAACATGTCTCGGCGACCTTGCCTGTCTGTATCGATCAAATAGAGAATCAAACCGGACGTATCCGTAATTTCGAGAATGCAGCGAAAGGGGAAGGAGAGCATTCCGGCATTTTCTTTGATGATTCCGACGTATATAAAGCGTTAGAAGGTATGGCTTATAGCCTGATCAACAATCCGGATCCCGAGCTGGAAAAGAAAGCGGACGAATGGATTGATAAATTCGCTGCCGCCCAACAACCGGATGGCTACATCAATACCTTCTATACACTCACCGGATTGGATAAACGGTGGACCAATATGGACAAGCATGAGATGTACTGCGCCGGACATATGATTGAGGCAGGAGTAGCGTATTATCAAGCTACAGGAAAGCGCAAGTTATTAGACGTATGTATACGCATGACAGATCATATGATGAGCCAATTCGGTCCGGGAAAAAGACATTGGGTACCGGGACACGAGGAAATAGAACTGGCGCTTGTCAAGCTTTATCAAACCACCCAAGAGCAGAAATATCTGGATTTCGCTTATTGGCTGCTGGAGGAACGTGGACACGGTCACGGCACTATGGGTGATGAAGGTAAATGGAACCCGGTTTACTATCAAGATATCGTTCCCGTCCGGCAACTTACCGATATCTCCGGGCATGCGGTACGATGTATGTATTTGTATTGCGGTATGGCCGATGTGGCTGCCTTGAAGAATGATACGGGATATATAGCCGCAATGGATCGTCTATGGGATGATGTGGTACACCGCAATATGTATATCACCGGGGGAGTCGGTTCATCCCATGATAACGAAGGGTTTACGGAGGATTACGATTTACCGAACCTAGATGCTTATTGCGAGACTTGCGCTTCTGTCGGAATGGTGCTTTGGAACCAACGTATGAACCAACTTACCGGAGACTCTAAATACATCGACATACTGGAACGTTCTTTATATAACGGTGCGCTTGCCGGTATCTCCTTGGGTGGAGACCGTTTCTTCTATGTCAATCCGCTGGAATCTAAGGGTGATCACCATAGACAAGAATGGTATGGTTGCGCTTGTTGCCCAAGTCAGCTTTCACGCTTCTTGCCTTCTATCGGAAATTATATCTACGCCTCCTCCGATGATGCGTTATGGGTAAATCTATATATCGGAAATACGGGGCAAATACGGATAGGAGAGACGGATATCCTATTAACACAAGAAACGGACTATCCGTGGGATGGATCGGTAAAACTAACAATTTCTACTTCTCAGCCTTTGGAGAAAGAGATACGCCTCCGCATTCCGAATTGGTGCAAAACCTATGATTTAAGTATCAATGGTAAGAGAATAAACGTGTCTGAGGAAAAAGGCTATGCGGTAATCAAGGATTGGAAATCACAAGATGTAATCGCTCTAGATATGGATATGCCCGTGGAAATTGTCGCGGCAGATCCGCATGTCAAGGAAAATTTCGGCAAACGGGCGATTCAACGAGGGCCACTTGTATACTGCATGGAAGAGATAGACAACCCGGTATATTTCGATCAAATACAGTTGAGCCCAAGTACAACATTCCAGAGAGCCTTCGCTTCCGATAGATTGAATGGGATAAAAACAATTAAAACAAACGGTAGGGCACAATCTGCTACCTTCATTCCCTATTATGCGTGGGATACCCGTAAAGCAGGAAAAATGAGGGTATGGATCCCCTATAACGAATAACTAAAAAAGCATCAAAATGAAGTATTTATTAACGATAACATTATCAAGCCTAATCTCAATTACCTCCTTTTCTGCCACTTTGCTGGGAAATGAAGGTTCTATCAACATTAATTACCCGAACAATCGTTATCCATTAGCCTCTAAGCCTTATATAGAGTTGCCTATTGGGGATGTTAAACCTGCAGGTTGGCTAAAAATCCAAATGGAACGAATGTGTACGGGAATGACCGGCCATCTGGATTCTATCTATACGAAAGTAATGGGACCGCGTAACGGTTGGTTAGGCGGAGATGGAGACGTATGGGAACGAGGCCCATACTGGATAGATGGCTTACTACCTTTGGCTTACATCATGAATGATGAGGCCCTGATCCAAAAAGTAAAGCCTTGGGTTGAATGGACATTGGCCTCTCAAAAGTCTAACGGATATTTCGGGCCAGATACAGACAGAGACTATGAACCCGGCTTACAACGGGATAACGCACAAGATTGGTGGCCCAAAATGGTTATGCTCAAAGTTCTGCAACAATATTATTCCGCTACCAACGATCAAAGAGTTATCTCGTTCCTCACTAATTATTTCAAATACCAGCTTTCTGAACTACCTAAAAGTCCTCTGGGAAAATGGACTTTCTGGGCTGAACAACGAGGAGGGGATAATCTGATGGTCGTATATTGGCTTTATAATATCACGGGCGATCCTTTCCTTCTGGAGTTAGGAGAGTTAATCCATAAGCAAACCTTCAATTGGACCGACGTGTTCTTGAACCAAGATCATTTAGCCCGGCAAAACAGCCTGCATTGTGTAAATCTCGCCCAAGGATTCAAGGAACCTGTCATTTATTACCAACAGAGCCATAATCCTCAAAATCTGGAAGCGGTTAAGGAAGCTGTACGGAAAATGCGTCATACGATTGGTTTTCCTACAGGATTATGGGCGGGAGATGAACTTTTACGTTTCGGTAACCCGACACAAGGATCAGAACTCTGTACCGCTGTCGAGATGATGTTCTCTCTCGAGAAAATGTTAGAGATAACCGGAGATGTCCAGTGGGCTGATCATTTAGAGAAAGTCGCATACAATGTACTGCCAACGCAGATCAAGGATGACTTTTCCGCACGACAATATTATCAGCAAGTCAATCAAATAGCGATCACTTGCGAAGGACGTAACTTTGTCTCACCACACGAGGACACAGACATTGTTTTCGGAGAATTGAGCGGTTATCCTTGTTGTACCTCCAATCTACATCAAGGCTGGCCTAAATTCACACGACATCTATGGTTTGCCACCGCCGATAATGGCATCGCTTCACTTATCTACGCACCATCGGAAGTGACTGCCCAAGTGGGAAACGACATCACGGTTAAAATCGCAGAGAAGACCGATTATCCCTTTGAAGAAAAGATCGATTTCAATTTATCGTTCCCTAGCAAGAAAGACAAGAAAGCCTTTTTCCCTTTTCACTTGCGTATTCCTGCTTGGTGTAATAATCCCGTGATTACGATAAATGGCGAGGCTGTCTCTATCGCAGCTCACTCTGGCGAAATCGTACGAATCAACCGAGAATGGAAAGATGGCGATCATATCCAGCTAGAGCTACCCATGCGTATATCCACAAGCAATTGGTATGACGATGCGGTTGTTATCGAACGAGGCCCATTATTGTATTCCCTAAAGATGGATGAGAAATGGGAACGCAAGGTTGATCAACGCCCGGAGTCTTCACATAAAGGAGAATGGTATTATGAGGTCACCTCTACTTCACCATGGAATTATTCCCTGATTCGCAAATATCTGAAAGAAGAAGAACTAGAGAAAAATTTCGTCGTTAGAAAGGCAGAGAACATCGCCCCTTACCCATGGAACCTAGAGAATGCCCCTATCACGATCAAAACAAAGGGACGGATCTTACCTTCATGGAAAATGTTCAAAGGTTCCGCCGGCCCCGTAAATTTCTTCATGCAAGCCAACGAACCGATGGGTGATGAAGAGACGATCGAGTTAATCCCTTATGGCTGTACCACTTTACGTATAACCGAGTTCCCGGTACGATAAAATAATGTGCCAATATGTTCATATGTGCCAATATGCCAATGCTTATTTTACACAAATAGTATTCGCATTGGCACATTGCCTACATTGGCACATTATTTCAATTCTTCTTCATCGTATAATCCTTCACCCCCAAGGAATCATACGCCTGCAAAAGCGCCTCGTCATTATCGGAGATCATTAACAACTTGTCGTTCTCCTTTAATTCCGTATTTCCTTTCGGGATGAAATAGCGGCCTTCCCGTTTCACCATTACCGCCAAGGTATGATCGGGTAAAGTCAGCTGCATCAATTTATTTCCATGGGATAATACCGCCGGGGTAATATCGATCTCGCTCATAGCGCTCTTGATCTCCTCGGGAAGCTCGATGCCAAACTCATCCTTTCGTTCCGGCTCATCCACCATATCCAGCCATTTAGCGGCTTGGGTAACCGTGGTTCCTTGAATCAGCAAAGAAAGAATCGTGATAAAAAATACGATATTAAAGAACATACCGGCATGCTCGATCCCGGCGATCATCGGGTAAGTAGCGAAAATAATAGGAACCGCCCCGCGTAATCCCACCCATGAGATATACAGTTTACCTTTGAAGGAGAAATTCTTATAAGGTATCAAGCAAAGGAACACGCTAATCGGACGGGCGATCAAGATCATAAAGACTCCCACCATAACACCTACACCCGTCACCGGTAATAACTCATGTGGGTTCACTAGCAAGCCTAACGTAAGGAACATCACGATCTGCCACAACCAAGCGAAACCGTCAAAGAACGTCCCCATACTTTTCTTGTGAACAATCTTAGCGTTACCACCCACGAAACCAGCGATATAAACCGCTAAATAGCCATTACCTTTACATAAGGTCGTAGCGGCGAAGGTGAAGAAAGCCGTAGCCAATAAAAGGATCGGATATAAAGACTCGTTATCTATATCGATCTTATTGATAATCAACACAGCCAGTCTCCCCAATAAGAAACCGGCGATAGCTCCCACCGATAATTGAATGACCAAGGATAGCCCGGCCTCCCAAATATTCATACCTCCGCTTTGTATGTAAGCGATCAGAAGCAAGGTAAGCATATAAGCCATCGGGTCATTACTACCACTCTCCAGCTCCAAGGTAGGACGCAGACGCTCTTTCAAATAAACCCCTTTACTGCGCAAGATGGAGAAAACCGAGGCTGAGTCCGTAGAGGACATGACCGCCGCCAGCAATAAAGATTCCGGGAAAGTCAACGTAACATATTTGCCAAATAAACCAAATAACCAATAGATAAACCCGCCCGTGATAAAAGTCGTGGCCAGCACCCCGAGCGTAGCCAATACCACACCTTGCGAGGCGATAGGTTTGACCTCCGCAACTTTCGTATCCATACCACCCGAGAACAAGATGATACTCAACGCCAACATGCCGATAAACTGGGCCACATTCGGATCGCTGAACTGGATGCCCAGACCATCGCTGCCAAACAACATTCCCACACCAAGGAACAACAACAAAGCGGGTAAGCCGAAACGATAACCGGCCTTACCGGCGAATATACTTAAAAACAGGATCACAGAAGCTATTAATAGCACTTGCTCAGGATTTTGAAACATACGCAAAACGGGTTTTATGATTAGTGATTTGATACTTTGTCACAAAGTTCGTAAACTTTTTGTAATTATAATCACACAAAAAGAAGAAATCCGGTCCCAAATTTACAGGAAGACCAGATTTATTCTTTCTATAGAAAAACAAATCTTTCTTACAAATTGTTCGAGAATTTTTCTATCTCGCATAGAATCATTACTTTTGGCAAACATACATATCCGCTTTATGAACAAAAAACATCTATTTACGCTGTTGTTCACATTACTCGTATGGACGAGCTGTAACAACCAACAACATTTTATTACCGACGCCGCTTACCGAGCTGAGGTTGAGAACGATTTCCAAGCGAAACAGGCCGCTCTGCCTAACGGAAACCTTTTCGCAGTATTTAACGATCAAATGACTCCCGAAGAGAGGGAGGCGTTAACCTTCATGTACGCCTATATGCCGATTGGAGACATCACGGACTATAGTGGCGATTTCTATTTGAAAAACATCCGTTCCTCTTTCCAAGCACGGAATGAGATGCCTTGGGGCGATAGCATCCCAGAGGATATCTTCCGCCATTTCGTATTGCCGGTACGAATCAACAATGAGAATCTGGATGAAAGCCGCATGGTTTTCTTTGATGAGTTGAAAGACCGGGTGAAGGGTCTCTCGTTGTACGACGCCGTACTGGAAGTGAATCACTGGTGTCATGAGAAGGTTATCTATACTCCTTCCGATGGGCGCACAAGTTCCCCTTTGGCATCCGTGAAGACCGCCTACGGTCGTTGCGGCGAGGAGTCTACCTTCACGGTAGCCGCTTTACGTTCCGTGGGTATCCCCGCACGTCAGGTATATACACCTCGCTGGGCGCATACGGATGATAACCACGCATGGGTAGAAGCTTGGGTGAATGGTAAATGGTATTTCTTCGGCGCTTGCGAGCCCGAACCGGTATTGAATCTGGGTTGGTTCAACGGCCCTGCTTACCGGGGTATGTTGATGCATACGAAAGTATTCGGTAAATACAATGGCCCGGAGGATGTCATGGAACGTACCGATGGGTATACCGAGATCAACGTGATCGATAATTACGCACCTTCGGCTAAAGCTGTTATCACGGTTATGGATGCCAATGGCAAGCCGGTAAAGGACGCTTTGGTAGAATTCAAGATTTATAACTATGCCGAGTTTAACAGTGTAGCCCGCAAGAAGACGGACGCAGATGGCAAATGCTCATTATCCGCCGGAAAAGGGGATATGCTGGTATGGGCCAGCAAAGATGGCAAGTTCGGCTACAGCAAGGTCTCTTTCGGCAAGGACGGAGAGGTTACGATCGCCTTGAATAAGAAACCGGGAGATGTGGAGACGATCGCCCTAGATATCGTACCACCGGTAGACGGCTCTATCCCCGCAGAAGTTACACCGGAGCAAAAGGAGGCGAACGCCAAACGTTTATTGGAAGAAGACGCTATCCGTAATAAATATGTAGCTACTTTCTATACGGAAGAGAAAGCAGAGGCTTTAGCGAAAGAATTGGGTATCGACCCGATGAAGACGGAGGATTTCATGATCGGTAGCCGTGGTAACTGGATGGAGATCGAGAAGTTCTTACGGGAGACTCCCGCCGAGAAGCGTGCGCAAGCGATGGCTTTATTGGATGTCGTATCCGCTAAGGATCTACGTGATACACCTGCGTCTGTCTTCGCGGACCATTTAAACAATACGCCGGCCGTTCAAAGCGAATGGTTCAATGAATATATCATGAATCCTCGTGTGGCCAATGAGTTCCTGACTCCTTATAAGAGTTTCTTCGCTGCAAACATTGAGCCTTCCCTTGCGAAACAAGCCGTAGAGAATCCACAGGCATTGGTGGATTGGGTGAAGAATAACGTCTCCATTAACGACGCGCTAAACGCACAACGTATTCCGATCATGCCGATGGGTGTATGGAAATCCCGCATCGCTGATAAGGGCTCCCGTAATATCTTCTTCGTGGCCGTGGCTCGTAGCTTAGGTATTCCGGCACGTATCGAGCCGGTAGCCCGCAAGATCCAGTACTTCAAGGACAACGCTTGGGTAGACGTCGATTTCGAGGCTGCCGTACAGACGACCGCTAAACAAGGCAAGGTAATCGCTTCTTACCAACCAATCAAGGCGCTGCAAGACCCGAAATATTACAGTCACTTCACGATCGCCAAGGTTTTGCCGAACGGTACTTTACAGACCTTGAATTTCGAGAGAGGCGGTAATGTGGATATGGGTTTGGGAGATACTTGGAGCGGATTACTGAAGAAACCGTTATCCATGGATGAAGGTAATTATATGTTAGTGACCGGTACTCGTATGGCAAACGGTAGCGTATTGGCCGAGATCGAGTTTTTCAATGTGGAGGCAGACAAGACCACCCCGATCCAATTGGAGATGCGCGAAAGCAAGGACGAGATACAGGTGATCGGTAATTTCAACTCCGAGAATAAATTCAAACGTGCGGACAACGGCGAGGAAACTAGCTTGCTAGCTACTACCGGACGTGGCTACTATATCGTAGCGCTTCTAGGCTCCCGCCAAGAACCGACAAACCATGCGATGCGTGATATCGCCGCCGTGAAGAAGGAACTGGAGGATTGGGGACGAGGCATCGTGCTTCTCTTCCCGGACGAGAAAGGCTATAAGAACTTCGATCCGAAAGAGTTCGGCGATTTACCGGGCACGATCACATACGGTCTGGATATCGACGGGGCGATCCAAAAGGAGATGGCTACAGCGATGAAATTGCAAAACGCCAATACCTTGCCGATCTTCTTGATCGCCGATACGTTCAATCGTGTCGTATTTGTCTCTCAAGGCTATACAATTGGCTTGGGCGAGCAGTTAATGAAAGTCATACATAAGCTATAACAGATCGTTTCACAAGTGTGATCTGATCTTTTCACATGGGTGAAAAGATCAGATCACGGCTGTGAAACGTTCTTTTCACCTATGTGAAAAGATCTATACGACAGGAGACACTCATTTCTTCTACCACAAACCGATCAGACTTCCTCCCTAGATTCGTTTTAATTCCCTTATTTTTCCCGTTCTTCCCAATCGGGGATTCATCTCTCAAAAAAATAATATCTTTGATTAAACCTTTTTACGAAAGGAGAGTCTAAACTTGCGTTTAGTTATATATTTTGGAGTAACGAGTGTAAATTATCAGTAAATACCATACGAGAACATGATGACAAAGAGAGCGAAATGGGGAGTTAAGGAGGATATCTTATTAATGATAGCGGGAATGATCGCTTACCCTCAATTGAAAAACAAGTTCAAGGCATCCCAAGATGCCGCTTCCGTCGTACCCACATCGGGCACGAGCCTGCGAAACCAGACACTTAACATCAACGCCGAGGTATTGAAATACCAATCATTAACCGATAAGATCATGAGTACCGGAAGTACCCTTCCGGACGAAGAGGTGGATTTGGCTTTCGAGTCTTCCGGTAAGGTGGTAGCCATCTATTTCACGGAAGGTAGCCACGTAAAGGCGGGCGATCTGTTGGCTAAAATCAATGACAAGCCGCTGCAAGCCCAGCTAAAGAAGCTGGAAGCCCAAGTTCCTTTAGCCAAGGATCGTGTCTATCGCCAACGCACCTTGCTGGAGAAAGACGCCGTCAGCCAAGAAGCCTACGAGCAAGTAGCCACCGAATATGAGAAGCTAATGGCGGATATCGAGCTAGTCAAAGCGAATATCGCCCAGACAGAGCTTCGGGCTCCTTTCGACGGGATCATCGGACTTCGCTCCGTGAGTGAGGGCGCGTACGTTACTTCCTCCTCTTCCGTAATCGCGAAGTTGACCAAGATATCCCCGTTGAAAATCGAGTTCTCCATTCCCGAGAGCTACGCGGCCGAGGTACAAGACGGAACCCCGATCCTGTTCCGCATGGAGAAAAACGGTATGATGCAGAACTATAAGGCGACCGTTTACGCCGTGGAAAGCAAGGTCGACATGGCGACCCGTACCTTGAAAGTACGTGCCACTTACCCGAATCCGGGCGAGAATATCTTACCCGGCCGTTATACCTCCGTCGAGATCAGCAAGCGGGAGATCAAGGACGCTTTAGCCATCCCCAGCGAGGCCGTTATCCCCGAGATGGGAAAAGACATCGTTTACTTATATAAGAACGGCGTGGCCGAGCCTCAAGAGATCACGATCGGTATACGAACCGAGAGCCGTGTACAGGTATTGCAAGGGTTGAATGTGGGCGATACGCTGATCACGTCCGGCGTGATGCAGTTACGTACCGGCATGAAAGTTTCTATTGATAACTTGACTGAATAAGGAGAAGAACGATGGCAAATATTTCAGAAACCAGTATAAACCGGCCCGTACTCTCGACAGTGATGATGCTGGTCATCCTCCTGTTCGGCTTTATCGGTTACCGGTTCCTTGGCGTCCGGGAGTTCCCGAGCGTAGACCAGCCGATTATCTCGGTCAACGTATCTTATCCCGGAGCGAACGCCGACGTGATCATGAATCAGATCACCGAGCCATTAGAACAGAATATCAACGGTATCCCGGGTATCCGTTCATTGAGTAGCGTGAGTAGCCAAGGCAGCAGCCGCATCACGGTAGAGTTTGAGTTGTCCGTGGATATGGAAACGGCGGCGAACGATGTACGTGATAAGGTATCTCGTGCCCAACGCTACCTTCCCCGCGACTGCGACCCACCTACGGTATCGAAAGCGGACGCCGACGCCTCCCCGATCATGCAGATCGCCATCCGAAGTAACAAACGCTCGTTGATGGAGTTGAGCGAGATCGCCGAGCTGACGGTGAAAGAGCGCTTGCAGACCATCGAGAACGTGAGTGGCGTGGATATCTGGGGACAAAAACGGTATTCCATGCGTCTATGGCTGGACCCAATCAAGATGGCGGGTTACGGAGTGACCCCGATGGACGTGAAAAACGCCGTCGATAACGAGAACGTGGAGCTTCCCTCCGGTAGCATCGAGGGAAATACGATCTCCTTATCCATCCGTACCTTAGGATTGATGCATACCGCCAAGGAATTCAACGATTTAATTATCAAGGAAGACAACAACAACATCGTGCGCTTCAGTGATATCGGACGTGCGGAGGTAGCTCCCGAGGACTTGCGGAGCTTACTGAAGAAGAACGGCGAGCCAATGGTTATGACCGTTATCATCCCCCAACCGGGAGCCAACCATATCGAGATCGCCGACGAAGCCTACAAGCGTATCGAGCAATTACAAAAAGACCTGCCGGAAGATGTCACGATCGAGATGATGTATGACAACACTCGCTTTATCCGGGCCTCTATCAGTGAAGTACAACAGACGATTTACGAGGCTTTCCTCTTGGTCGTATTGATTATCTTCTTGTTCCTCCGTGACTGGCGGGTCACGCTGGTTCCTGTCGTCGTTATCCCCGTATCGTTGGTAGGAGCTTTCTTCGTGATGTATATCTCCGGATTCTCCATCAACGTATTGACGATGTTGGCGGTCGTGCTCTCGGTCGGTCTGGTGGTAGACGACGCAATCGTGGTGGCGGAGAATATATATGTACGTATCGAGCAAGGCATGTCCCCGAAAGAGGCGGGGATCGAAGGAGCGAAAGAGATCTTCTTCGCCGTGGGATCTACCACGCTCAC
>OGGW01001659.1_pt1 | contig 16279 bp, 14 predicted proteins | sample 1571291 | NCBI WGS metagenome assembly OGGW01 (sample SAMEA2582028, study PRJEB24529) | metagenome | biome: Human gut stool | place: China | collected 2011 | reverse complement strand
TAGCCAGCCTGGAGCACTTTCTGGGGAAAAAACTGTTCTCCCGCAGCAGCAAAGGCGTCACGTTAACGGCGGTGGGAGAAAAATATCTCAAAGAGGTCTCCGGGGCGCTGAATATGATTGGCCAGGCCACCAGCCAGGTGATCAACGATATCCATCAGGATTATTTACGCATTCATTCGGCGCCGAGCTTCGGCCTGCTATGGCTGATGCCCCGTCTGGATAAATTCCGCCAGGCGTGGCCGGCGTTAAAAATCAGCCTGACCTGTTCATACGAAAGCATCCAGTTCTCCCGGGATAATATTGATATCGATATTCGTCACGGGCTGTCACAGTGGCCGACGCTGCTGGTCAGAACCATTAAAAATGAGCGCGTCCTGCCCTACAGCGCAGCGTCTTATTTAGCCAGCCATCCTGTGCAGGCTGTGGAAGATCTGCTGGCCTGCGATCTGATCCACTCCGACAGCACCTTGATTAACTGGAGCAACTGGCTGTCGTGGCACAAGGTCCGCGGCTGGCATAAAAACTTCATTTTTAATTTCGACCGGTCATATATGAGCATCGAGGCGGCCAGAATGGGGATGGGCGTGATCCTCGAGAGCAATCTGCTGGCCGGCGGACACGTGCGCCAGGGGCAGCTGACGCCGGTATTTGCCGACGAGCGGAGCATGCCGGTCGGCGCGCACCACTTCGTCCTCCCCCACGCTAATGAACAGAAGGAGAAGGTCCAGCGCTTCTTCGCCTGGGTCGCCGGAGAGCTGAAAGAGGAAGGGTTCCATATTTGATCCCGGCTGGTGGACAAACCGCCAGTCGGCGCCTAAAGTTAATCAATCGATTGATTAATTTTTACCGAGCGCGATGACCAGTAAAGGCGAACAGGCAAAAAATCAGCTTATCGCGGCCGCTATCGCCCAGTTTGGCGAGTACGGCCAGCACGCCACCACCCGCGATATCGCCGCCCAGGCCGGGCAGAATATCGCCGCTATCACCTATTATTTTGGCTCGAAAGACGATCTGTATCTTGCCTGCGCCCAGTGGATCGCCGATTTTATCGGCGACAATTTTCGCCCGCAGGCCGAAGCGGCGGAGCACCTGCTTGCCGGGGAAGCGCCGGATCGCCAGGCGATCCGCGACCTCATCCTTAGCGCCTGCCACAACATGATCCTGCTGCTCACCCAGGACGATACGGTTAACCTAAGCAAATTCATTTCCCGTGAGCAGCTGGCGCCGACCGCCGCCTACCATCTGATCCACCAGCAGGTGATTGCCCCCCTGCACCATTATCTCACCCGGCTGATTGCCGCCTGGACCGGCTGCGAAGCCAGTGATACGCAAATGATCCTCCATACCCACGCCCTGCTGGGCGAGGTGCTCGCTTTCCGTCTCGGGCGTGAAACTATCCTGCTGCGCACCGGCTGGACGCAGTTTGACGCGCAAAAAACGGAACAGATTTTCGAAGTCATTACCTGTCATATCGATTTCATCCTGCATGGGTTATCGCAAAGGAGTTTGGGCTGATGAAAAAACCCGTCGTCGTCATTCTGCTGATCGTGATTCTTCTCGCCGCGCTGGGCGGCGGCTGGTGGTGGTACCAGAGCAGCCGGCAGCAGCCGCTGACCCTGTATGGCAATGTCGATATCCGCACCGTCAACATGAGCTTCCGCGTTGGCGGTAGGCTGGCCTCGCTGACCGTCGACGAAGGCGACAGCATCCGCGCCGGGCAAACTCTCGGCGAGCTTGACCGCGCGCCGTATGAAAATGCCCTGCTGAAGGCCCAGGCCAATGTCTCCACCGCCCAGGCGCAGTATGACCTGATGATGGCCGGCTACCGCGCGGAAGAGATTGCCCAGGCCGCGGCGGCGGTGAAACAGGCGCAGGCCGCTTACGACTATGCGCAAAACTTCTATCAGCGCCAGCTCGGGCTGCGCGCCAGCAGCGCCATTTCCGCCAACGATCTGGAGAATGCCCGCTCCTCGCGCGATCAGGCGCAGGCAACGCTCAAATCGGCGCAGGATAAGCTGCGTCAGTATCGCGCCGGTAACCGCCCGCAGGAGATTGCCCAGGCCAAAGCCAGTCTGGAACAGGCGCAGGCGGCGCTGGCCCAGGCCAAACTGGACCTGCACGATACCGTGCTCACCGCCCCTTCTGACGGTACGCTGATGACCCGCGCCGTCGAGCCCGGCACTATGCTCAACGCCGGCGGTACCGTACTGACGCTGTCGTTAACGCATCCGGTGTGGGTCCGCGCCTATGTTGACGAGAAAAACCTCGGCCAGGCGCAGCCGGGACAAGAAGTGCTGCTCTATACCGACAGCCGGCCGGATAAGCCCTATCACGGCAAAATCGGTTTTGTCTCGCCGAGCGCTGAATTCACGCCGAAGACCGTCGAGACCCCGGATCTGCGCACCGATCTGGTCTACCGTCTGCGCATTGTGGTGACTGATGCCGACGGCGCGCTGCGCCAGGGAATGCCGGTGACCATCTCCTTTAGCCACGGGAACGGACATGAGTGAGACCGTCATCGCCTTAAACGGCCTGAGCCGCCGTTTTCCCGGTATGGACAGGCCAGCGGTAGCGCCGCTCACCTGTACGATCCGCGCCGGCTACGTCACCGGGCTGGTGGGGCCCGACGGCGCGGGGAAAACCACCCTGATGCGAATGCTCGCCGGATTGCTCAAGCCTGATGAGGGTCGCGCCAGCGTGATAGGCTTCGACCCGCTAAAAGACGACAGCGCCCTGCACGCGGTGCTCGGCTATATGCCACAGAAGTTCGGCCTGTATGAAGATCTGACGGTGATGGAAAACCTGACCCTGTACGCCGACCTGCGCAGCGTCACCGGCGAGGCGCGGAAGAAAATTTTCGACCGCCTGCTGGAGTTCACCTCCCTTGGTCCATTCACCGAACGGCTGGCAGGCAAGCTTTCCGGCGGGATGAAGCAAAAGCTGGGCCTCGCCTGTACCCTGGTGGGCGATCCGAAAGTACTGCTGCTCGATGAGCCCGGCGTCGGCGTCGACCCTATCTCGCGCCGCGAGCTATGGCAGATGGTGCACGAGCTGGCCGGCGACGGCATGCTGATCCTGTGGAGCACCTCCTATCTCGATGAAGCGGAACAATGCCGCGACGTGCTGCTGATGAACGAAGGCAAACTGCTCTATCAAGGGGAGCCGACAGCGCTGACGCAAACCATGGCCGGGCGCAGCTTTCTGGTCTCCAGCCCGCAGGAGAACAACCGCCGCCTGCTGCAGCGGGCGCTGAAGCTGCCGCAGGTTAGCGACGGGGTGATCCAGGGCAAATCGGTGCGTCTGATCCTGAAAAAGGACGCGCGCATTGAGGAAGTCCAGCAGCATGGCGACATGCCGCCGCTGCAGGTAGCCGACACCGCACCGCGCTTTGAAGATGCGTTTATCGACCTGCTCGGCGGCGCCGGGACCGCTGAATCGCCGTTGGGGGCGATTATCCATCGCGTTGACGGCAGCAAAGAGGAAACGGTCATTGAAGCCCAGTCGTTAACGAAAAAGTTTGGTGATTTCGCCGCTACCGACCATGTCGATTTCCAGGTTAAGCGCGGTGAAATTTTCGGCCTGCTCGGCCCCAACGGCGCCGGGAAATCCACCACCTTCAAAATGATGTGCGGCCTGCTGGTGCCCACCTCCGGCAAAGCGCTGGTGCTGGGAATGGATCTCAAGGTCAGCTCTGGCAAGGCGCGCCAGCATCTGGGCTATATGGCGCAAAAATTTTCGCTGTACGGCAACCTCAGCGTCGAGCAAAACCTGCGCTTTTTCTCCGGCGTCTATGGCCTGCGCGGCCGGGCGCAAAATGAAAAAATCGCCCGGATGAGCGATGCCTTTGGCCTGAAAAGTATCGCCCGCCACGCCGCCGACGAGCTGCCGCTCGGCTACAAGCAGCGGCTGGCGCTGGCCTGCTCCCTGATGCATGAACCCGATATTCTGTTTCTCGATGAACCCACCTCCGGCGTCGATCCCCTTACCCGCCGCGAGTTCTGGCTACATATCAATAGCATGGTTGATAAAGGCGTGACGGTAATGGTCACCACCCACTTTATGGATGAGGCGGAATACTGCGACCGCATCGGGCTGGTCTATCACGGCAAGCTTATCGCCAGCGGGACCCCGGACGCGCTGAAGGCCCAGGCGGCGGACGACAGCCAGACGGACCCAACCATGGAGCAGGCGTTTATTACCCTGATTAACCGCTGGGACAAGGAGAATAGCCATGGGCAATAGCATTCTCTCCTGGCGGCGGGTCCGCGCCCTGTGCGTCAAAGAGACCCGGCAGATTGTGCGCGATCCCAGCAGTTGGCTGATCGCGGTGGTGATCCCCCTGCTGCTGCTGTTTATCTTCGGCTACGGCATTAACCTCGACTCCAGCAGGCTGCGGGTCGGCGTATTGCTTGAGCAGCAGAGCGAAGAGGCGCTGGATTTCGTCCATACCATGACCGGCTCGCCCTATATCGACGCCACCGTCAGCGACAACCGCAGGCAGCTGATTGAGATGATGCAGGCCGGGCGCATCCGCGCCATGGTGGTCATTCCGGTGGATTTCGACCGCCAGATGGCCCGCCCCGGCGCCGACGCACCGCTGCAGCTCATCACCGACGGCAGCGAGCCCAATACCGCTAACTTCGCTCAGGGCTATGTGGAAGGTATTTGGCAAATCTGGCAGCAGCAGCGGGCGGAAGACCGCGGCGAAACCTTTGAACCGCTGATCGACGTGCAGATGCGCTACTGGTTTAACCCGGCGGCTATTAGCCAGCACTTTATTATCCCCGGGGCGATCACCATCATCATGACCGTGGTCGGCGCCATACTGACCTCGCTGGTGGTGGCCCGCGAATGGGAGCGCGGCACCATGGAGGCGCTGCTGTCGACGGAGATCACCCGCGCCGAACTGCTGCTGTGCAAGCTCATTCCCTACTATTTCCTCGGCATGCTGGCGATGCTGTTGTGTATGCTGGTGTCGGTATTTATTCTCGGCGTGCCCTATCGCGGCTCGCTGCCGATCCTGTTTGTCATTACCAGTCTGTTTTTGCTCAGCACCCTGGGGATGGGGCTGCTGATCTCAACCATTACCCGCAACCAGTTTAACGCCGCGCAGGTGGCGCTGAACGCCGCCTTTTTACCGTCGATTATGCTGTCCGGGTTTATTTTCCAGATAGACAGTATGCCGGCGGTGATCCGCGCGGTGACCTATGTGATCCCGGCGCGCTATTTCGTTAGTACTCTGCAAAGCCTGTTTCTGGCGGGCAATATTCCGGTGGTGCTGCTGGTCAACGTGCTGTTTTTGATTGCGTCGGCGGTGATGTTTATCGGTCTGACGTGGCTGAAAACCAAACGGCGTCTGGATTAGGTTTTGTCCGGTGGCGCTGCGCCGACCGGGCCTACGGTTTAACCAACATCGATTATACGGTTCGCCGATCCCGTAGGCCGGGCAAACGCAGTGCCGCCCGGCGTGGTTGAATGGGCCAAAGGAGCTATTATGTTTCACCGTTTATGGACATTAATCCGCAAAGAGCTGCAGTCGCTGCTGCGCGAGCCGCAGACGCGGGCGATTTTAATCATGCCGGTGCTGATTCAGGTGCTGCTTTTTCCCTTTTCCGCGACGCTGGAGGTGACCAAGGCCACCATCGCTATCTACAACGAGGACAGCGGTCGCCACGCGGTGGAACTCACTCAGCGCTTTGCCCGCGCCAAAGCCTTTACCCACGTCCTGCTGCTGCAAAGCCCGCAGGCGATCCAGCCGACCATCGATGAACAAAAAGCTCTGCTGGTGGTGCGCTTCCCGGCCGATTTCTCGCGCAATCTGGATAACTATCAAACCGCCCCGCTGCAGCTTCTGCTCGACGGACGCAACTCCAACAGCGCGCAAATCGCCGCCAACTATCTGCAACAGATTGTGAAAAACTATCAGCAGGAGCTGCTGGAGGGTAAAGCGAAGCCGAACAACAGCGAGCTGGTGGTGCGCAACTGGTACAACCCGAATCTCGACTATAAATGGTTCGTGGTGCCGTCGCTTATCGCCATGATCACTACCATCGGGGTGATGATCGTCACCTCGCTGTCGGTGGCTCGCGAGCGCGAGCAGGGCACCCTTGACCAGCTGCTGGTCTCCCCCCTCGCCACCTGGCAAATTTTCGTCGGCAAGGCGGTGCCGGCGCTGATCGTCGCCACCCTGCAGGCAACTATCGTGCTGGCGATTGGTATCTGGGCCTATCAGATCCCGTTTGCCGGCTCGCTGCTGCTGTTCTATTTCACCATGGTGATTTACGGTCTATCGCTGGTGGGCTTTGGCTTATTGATTTCGTCGCTGTGCGCCACCCAGCAGCAGGCGTTTATCGGCGTGTTCGTCTTTATGATGCCGGCTATTCTCCTGTCGGGGTACGTCTCACCAGTGGAAAACATGCCGCAGTGGCTGCAGGATCTGACCTGGATAAATCCCATCCGCCACTTTACCGATATCACCAAGCAAATTTATCTGAAGGATGCGAGTCTGGAGATTGTGTGGGGAAGTTTGTGGCCGCTACTGGTCATAGCGGCCACCACCGGCTCAGCGGCGTATGCGATGTTCCGAAGGAAGATTGCGTAATACCCGTCATCGTTCAAACTACAACGGCGTTGGCTTTCCTTACTCACCCCAGTCGCATAGTTATCTATGCTTCTGGGGATTCGCTGCGTTGCCGCCTTGTTGTAGCCCGAACGCTTTAGGGTAACGGCTCTTATCTTTCGCCAGCAGCGAGACCACCGCCGGGCCTGCCAGTATCACCAGCCCGGCGAGGGCCAGCAGCAGGTTGTTGTGCAGCACGCGCGACAGCAGCCACAGCGCTATCATGGCCGCGCCGAAGTACCAGGTCGTGGTGAGCTCCTCAAGGAAGTCTCCCACATCGCGCCAGCGCGCCTCATGGTGACGCTGTAAAAACAGCATCGCCAGCAGCGTGACGCTGTAGAGGACGCACAGTCCCAATCCGACGCGCACCAGCGCGCCGCTCATCCAACCCATCACCAGTACTGCCACGACCAGTAGATGCAACATAATCTGCCAGCAACTAAGACCCGTTGCGACGCGTACACGTTGTTGCCACTTCATGGCTTCTCTCCTGAAGGATTTTTCTCTGCTACTCAGAGTACCGAACTTTACGGAAAATTCCGTAACACCGCATCTTTTTGTGACGTCTACTACACTATTTTATTCAGGAAAGTGACATTTACTGGAGAATTATGGCTGAGCCAACGGCGGGATTTTCGTTGAACGTGCTGACAATTAACACCCATAAAGGCTTTACGGCGTTTAATCGGCGTTTTATTTTGCCCGAACTGCGCGACGCCGTGCGCAGCGTTAGCGCGGATATTGTTTGCCTGCAGGAGGTGATGGGCGCTCATGAGGTACATCCGCTGCACATCGAAAACTGGCCGGATACGACCCATTATGAATTTCTCGCCGACACCATGTGGAGCGACTACGCCTACGGGCGCAATGCGGTTTATCCGGAAGGCCACCACGGCAACGCCGTGCTGTCGCGCTTTCCCATTGAATACTACGAAAATCGCGATATCTCGGTCGGCAACGGGGAGAAGCGCGGCCTGCTGTACTGCCGCATCGTGCCGCCGCGGAGCGAGATAACTATTCACGTGATTTGCGTCCATCTCGGTCTACGCGCCGACCAACGGCAGGCGCAGTTGACCATGCTGGCGGAGTGGGTCAATCCCCTGCCCGCGGGGGAGCCGGTGGTGGTGGCTGGCGATTTTAACGACTGGCGTCAGCAGGCTAACCAGCCGTTAAAAGCCCAGGCCGGGCTGGAAGAGATCTTTACCCGCGCCCGCGGACGGCCGGCGCGCACCTTTCCGGTCAGTTTTCCGCTGCTGCGCCTCGACCGCATTTACGTCAAGAACGCCCACGCCAGTCGCCCGAAGGCGCTGGCCCTTAAACATTGGCGGCATCTGTCCGATCATGCACCCCTTAGCGTGGAGATACATTTGTGAAATGTCGTTGGCAGGAAGGCAACCGCATTACGCTACTGGAGAATGGCGACCAGTACTATCCGGCGCTGTTTGCGGCCATCGGTCGCGCCAGCCGGCGGGTGATCCTCGAATCCTTTATCTGGTTTGAAGATGAGGTAGGCCGGCGGCTGCACGCGGTCCTGCTCGAGGCTGCCCGCCGCGGCATCCAGGTGGAGGTGCTCCTCGACGGCTATGGTTCCCCGGATCTCAGCGATGAATTTGTCGGCGAGCTCACCGCCGCTGGTGTGATTTTCCGCTACTACGATCCGCGTCCTAAGCTGATGGGGATGCGCACCAATCTGTTCCGTCGCATGCACCGTAAAATCGTGGTAATCGACGACACCACCGCCTTTGTCGGCGGTATTAACTACTCCGCCGAACATATGAGCGACTACGGTCCGGAGGCGAAGCAGGATTATGCGGTGCAGGTCGAAGGGCCGGTGGTGCTCGACATCCTGCAGTTCGAGCTGGAAAACCTGCCCAACAGCGAAACCGCCCGCCGCTGGTGGCGACGTCGTCGCCACCAGCCGGAGATTAACCAGACCCCCGGCGAGGCGCAGGCGCTGTTCGTCTGGCGCGACAACCAGGATCACCGCGACGATATTGAACGCCACTACCTGAAGATGCTGACCAGCGCCCGCCGGGAAGTGATTATCGCTAACGCCTATTTTTTCCCCGGCTACCGCCTGCTGCCTGCGATGCGCAATGCCGCGCGGCGCGGAGTACGGGTTAAGCTGATCGTGCAGGGCGAACCGGATATTCCCATTGTGAAGTTTGGCGCCCACCTGCTCTATCACTATCTCGTTAAGGGCGGGGTGCAGATTTACGAATATCGCCGTCGCCCGCTGCATGGCAAGGTCGCTCTGGCAGACGACCACTGGGCCACCGTTGGGTCAAGCAACCTGGATCCGCTCAGCCTGTCGCTGAATCTGGAAGCCAATCTGATCATCCACGATCGGGTGTTTAACCAGACGCTGCGCGATAATCTCAACGGGCTTATCGCCCGGGATTGCCAGCGGATCGATAAAACGATGCTGCCGAAACGCAACTGGTGGCGGCTGGGCGTCAGCGTGATGGCTTTCCACTTTCTACGCCACTTCCCGGCATGGGTCGGCTGGTTACCGGCTCATACCCCGCGGCTGGCCAGAGTCAGCCCGCCGGTCCAGCCGGAAATTGAAACTCAGGACCGCGTCGAGTCTCCAGCCAGGGATAATCCACTATGAGCAAATCACATCCCCGCTGGCGGATGGCGAAAAGAGTGCTGACCGTGCTCTTTTTTATCGCCGTCATCGTCCTGTTGGTGATCTACGCGCAAAAAGTCGACTGGCAGGACGTGTGGAAGGTGATCCGCGGCTACGATCGGCTGGCCTTGTTTAGCGCCATTGCGCTGGTTATCGTCAGCTACCTCATTTACGGCTGCTACGATCTGCTCGGTCGGGCCTATTGCGGGCACAAGCTGGCGAAACGCCAGGTCATGCTAGTGTCGTTTATCTGCTACGCCTTCAACCTGACACTCAGCACCTGGGTCGGCGGGATCGGTATGCGCTACCGGCTGTACTCGCGGCTGGGGCTGAACGGCAGCACCATCACCCGTATTTTTTCCTTAAGCATTACCACCAACTGGTTGGGCTATATTCTGCTGGGCGGGGTGATATTTACGGCAGATCTGGTGAAGCTGCCGCCGCACTGGTACATCAGCCAGACCACTCTGCGCATTATCGGCGGGGTGATGCTGATCCTTACGCTTTGCTATCTGTTCGGCTGCGCGTTCGCTAAACGCCGTCACCTGACGATTAAAGGCCAGCGGCTGGTGCTGCCCTCCTGGCGCTTCGCGCTGCTGCAGATGGGGCTCTCGGCGGCGAACTGGATGGCGATGGGGGCGATAATCTGGCTGCTATTGGGCAGCGAGATTAACTATTTTCTGGTATTAGGGGTGCTGCTGGTGAGCAGTATCGCCGGGGTGATTATCCATATTCCGGCTGGGATCGGCGTGCTGGAGGCGGTGTTTATCGCCATGCTCTCCGGGGAAGATATTTCGAAGGGCGCGATCATTGCCGCCCTGCTCGCCTGGCGCGCGCTCTATTATTTCCTGCCATTGCTGCTGGCGACGGTGGCCTATCTGCTGCTGGAGAGCCGGGCGAAAAAGCTGCGGCAAAAGAACCAGCGCAAGCTGGCCCGCGAATGAAACGGCCTGGTCGCGCTGCGCTTGCACGGGCCTACGGAGTGTAAGCCTGTGAGAGGATCCTGTAGGCCGGGTAAGGCGCAGCCGCCACCCGGCAGCACCACGGGTACCGTGTCTGATGCCATCGCCCGGCGGCGCTACGCTTGCGCGGGCCTACGGAGCGTAAGCCTGTGAGAGGATCCTGTAGGCCGGGTAAGGCGCAGCCGCCACCCGGCAAAATCAAGGGTACCGTGCCTGATATCTCGCCCGGCGGCGCTGCGCTTGCGCGGGCCTACGGGGTGTGAGTCTGTGAGAGGAGCCTGTAGACCGGGTAAGGCGCAGCCGCCACCCGGCAATACCACGGGTACCGTGCCTGATATCTCGCCCGGCGGCGCTGCGCTTGCGCGGGCCTACGGAGTGTGAGCCTGTGAGAGGATCCTGTAGGCCGGGTAAGGCGCAGCCGCCACCCGGCAACATCACGGGTATCGTGCCTGATATCTCGCCCGGCGGCGCTGCGCTTGCCGGGCGTTCGGAGATGCAACCCCGTGATATAAAGAGGTTAGCGGCGGTTGCCCATAATACGCAGCAGCATCAGGAACAGGTTGATGAAGTCCAGATACAGCGTTAAGGCGCCAAGGATCGAGTATTTACGCAGCGTGGCGCTGTCGCGGGTATCAATCTGCTCGCCGATGTTTTTCAGCTTCTGGGTGTCATACGCCGTCAGGCCGACAAACAGCACCACCCCAATGTAGGTCACGGCCCACATCAGCGCCTCGCTCTTCAGCCACAGGTTGACCAGCGACGCCAGCACGATGCCAATCAGCCCCATAAACAGCATGCTGCCGAAGCCGCTCAGATCGCGCTTCGTGGTGTAACCATACAGGCTCATCGCCCCAAACATCCCGCCGGTGACCACAAAGGTGCTGGCGATCGATGAATAGGTATAGGCGATAAAAATGCTCGATAGCGTCAGTCCGGTCAGCGCCGAATAGAGCATAAATAGCGTGGTGGCCATCCCGGCGCTCAGCCGCTGCACCATTCCCGACAGCACAAACACCAGCGCCAGCTGGGCAATAATCAGCCCGAAGAAAGTGATTTTGCTCGAAAAGACGAACATCATCACCGCCGGAGTATTCGCTGCAAACCACGCGATAAACGCCGTCAGCAGCAGGCCGACCGTCATCCAGCCGTACACCTGCGCCATGTAAGTCTGCAGGCCGGTACGGCCCTGCACTATTGAATCGGAACGCGGATATCTGTCCATGACTCTCTCCTGATTAACAAAGTTTCACCCTGTAAGCGTATCACACTACCAGCGCTCTGCCGCCTGGCGATCGCTGTCGCGGGCGTCGACCCAGCGTTCGCCATCCGGCGTCGCTTCACGCTTCCAGAACGGCGCGCGGGTTTTCAGGTAATCCATAATAAACTCGCCGGCGGCGAAGGCGCTGCCGCGGTGAGCGCTGGTGACGCCGACAAACACAATCTCTTCCCCCGGCCACATTTCGCCGATGCGATGGATAACCGTCACCCGGCCCAGCGGCCAGCGCTCGCGCGCCAGCTCGACAATTTCCGCCAGCGATTTTTCAGTCATCCCCGGATAGTGCTCGAGGGTCAGCGCCTTCACGCTGTCGCCGAGGTTGTGGTTACGCACTTTACCGGTGAAGGTGACCACCGCGCCGTCTTCATCGCGTTCCGCCAGCCAGGGATATTCCTCACTGACGCTAAAGCGCGCCGGGCTGACCACGATACGGGTTTGCGTCATGTCAGCCCCCCGTTACCGGTGGGAAGAACGCCACTTCGTCGCCGCTGACCACTGGATGTTCGAAAGAGGTTAGCGTCTGGTTAACCGCCGCCAGCAGCTTGCCCTCCTCCAGGGCCAGCGCCCAGCGATCGCCGCGGGCGGCAAGCTGCTGACGAACCGCTTCGACAGTCGCCAGTTCGCTGGCATCAAGGGTCAGCGAATCGGTACCGACCAGCTCGCGCACCTGGGCAAAAAACAGAACCTTAATCATGGCATTCACCCACCTTAAAATCGCCGGACTTACCGCCGCTTTTCGCCAGCAGGCGCACCGGGCCAATCACCATATCCTTCTGCACCGCTTTGCACATATCGTAAATGGTCAGCGCGGCAACCGAGGCGGCGGTCAATGCTTCCATCTCAACGCCGGTTTTCCCGGTGAGTCGGCAGAGCGATTCAATGCGCACCCGGTTATGTTCCGGCTGCGCCTGCAGATTGACTTCCACTTTGCTGAGCATCAGCGGATGACACAGCGGGATCAGCTCCCAGGTGCGTTTGGCCGCCTGGATCCCGGCGATACGCGCGGTGGCAAACACGTCGCCTTTATGGTGGCTGCCGTCGATAATCATCGCCAGGGTCGTCGCCTGCATTTCGACATAAGCCTCGGCGCGCGCTTCGCGCACCGTTTCCGCTTTGCCGGAGACATCCACCATATGGGCTTCGCCCGCGGCGTTAATATGGGTCAGTTGTGACATAGATTATTTCTTCAGGTGTGGAATGAAGTTACAGGGACGGGTGCGGGCATCAAGCTGCGGGGCGATGATGTTGTCCCACGCCGTACGGCAGGCTTTGGTTGAGCCCGGCATGGCGAAAATCAGCGTGCGGTTGGCGACGCCGGCCACGGCCCGGGACTGCAGCGTCGAGGTGCCGATCTCTTCGAAGGACAGCATGCGGAACACTTCGCCAAAGCCTTCGACCTCACGATCAAACAGCGGCAGCAGCGCTTCCGGCGCCTGATCGCCGTCGGTAAAACCGGTGCCGCCGGTGATCAGCACCACCTGCACGTTATCGCTGGCTATCCACGCCGATACCTGAGCGCGGATGGCGTAGCGATTCTCTTTGACGATCGCCTTCTCGACGACTTGGTGCCCCGCCTCCTGCGCCGCCTCGCGCAGCCAGTGACCGGAAGTGTCGTCCTCTTCGCCGCGACGGCTGGAAACGGTAAGAATAGCAATACGGGTCGGAATAAACTCAGCGCTAGCCTGGCTCATCTGAATGCTCCTTTCGAAAACGATTAACCGCCAATATAGGACAGGTTCTGCGTAATACCGGTGTTGCCCTGATGCAGGAAATGGGTCTGCTTTTTATGGGTTAAGGCTTCGGCGATCCGCACCTCCAGCGCGGCCTGCTGCTGGTCTTCGGCCATCAGGTCGCGCAGGTCGACGCCGCCTTCGCCAAACAGGCACAGGTGCAGTTTGCCAACGGACGAGACGCGCAGCCGATTGCAGGTGGCGCAGAAGTCTTTTTCATACGGCATGATGAGGCCGATCTCGCCGGCGTAGTCCGGGTGACAAAAGACCTGCGCCGGGCCATCGCTGCGCTGGCGGATCTGATGGATCCAGCCGCGGCGCAGCAGTTCATCGCGCAGCACCATGCCGGAGAGATGGTGACGGCGGAACAGGTCGCTGCCTTCACCGGTTTCCATCAGCTCAATAAAGCGCAGCTGGATACGACGGGGTTGGATCCACGCGAGGAAGGTATCGAGCTGGTGATGGTTAACATCACGCATCAGCACGGTATTCACCTTCACCTTGTCAAAGCCGGCGGCGAAGGCGGCGTCAATGCCGTCCATCACCTGGTGGAACTTGTCCTGGCCGGTGATGGCATGGAACTGGCGGGCGTCGAGGCTATCAACGCTGACGTTAATCGCCGTCAGGCCGGCATCGCGCCAGCGTTCGACATCGCGCGCCAGGCGGTAACCGTTGGTAGTGACCGCAATCTGACGGATCGCCGGGTTTTCACGCACGGCGGCAATGATCTCGGTGAAGTCGCGGCGCAGGGAGGGTTCCCCACCGGTGAGGCGAACTTTTTCGGTGCCCAGCGCAGAGAAAGCGCGCGTAACTCGGCGTACTTCGTCTACGCTGAGAAAGCCATTGTTATTGACGGCGCCGGGCTTGTAACCGTTCGGCAGGCAGTAGGTGCAACGGAAGTTGCACACATCGGTAATCGACAGACGCAGGTAATAAAACTTACGCGCGAATGCATCGGTAAGCTGTGAGGCCATATACACCTTTCCAAATACGGGAGACGCGGTCATTTCTTTCCACGCCCTGGCGACAACCGGCGGCGTCGCGGCCAAATCGCCATATCTTTTGACACAGGCGAAGAGGCTAGAGTGTTAACAGGTTATGTCGATAGTAGCGCGTTACAGGCAGTTTCGCCATTGGCGATTTCGCTATATAATCTTATATATATCGCTATCTTCGTGCATTTTCGCTACAGAATAGCCATAAATCATTTTTTTGCCTTGATGTCGGTCAGTTTGTCGGGCTCCTCCCATCGTCTTTTAGGGGTAGATCGGGTAGTGTGTGGCCGTTTATGTGAAATAAGGAATTTCTATGCGCAATCGTACATTCGCTGACCTCGATCGGGTGGTAGCGCTCGGCGGCGGGCATGGTTTGGGCCGGGTGATGTCCTCCCTCTCCTCGCTCGGCTCACGGCTGACCGGCATTGTCACCACCACCGATAACGGGGGTTCCACCGGGCGGATCCGTCGTTCGGAAGGTGGCATTGCCTGGGGCGATATGCGCAATTGCATCAATCAGTTAATTGCCGAGCCGAGCGTAGCGTCGGCGATGTTTGAGTATCGTTTTGGCGGTAACGGCGAGCTTTCCGGGCATAACCTCGGAAATTTGATGTTAAAGGCGCTGGATCACCTGAGCGTGCGGCCGTTAGAGGCGATCAATTTGATCAGAAACCTGCTGAAAGTGGACGCTTTCCTGATCCCGATGTCAGAACAACCGGTGGATTTGATGGCGCTAGATCATGAAGGCCATGAAGTTTATGGCGAAGTGAATATTGATCAGCTTGATAATGTGCCGCAGGAGCTGATGCTCACCCCGCCGGTACCGGCCACCCGCGAGGCGGTAGAGGCTATCGCCGAAGCCGATTTGATCCTCATTGGGCCGGGCAGTTTTTACACCAGCCTGCTGCCGATCCTGTTGCTCGACGAGATGGCCCAGGCGTTGCGCCGCACCCCGGCGCCGATGGTTTTTATCGATAACCTCGGCAAAGAGCATAGCCCGGCCGCGAGGCTGTCGCTGGCGGAGCGCATCGCGATTATGGAGCGCTATGTAGGCAAACGGGTGGTGGATGCGGTGATCGCCGGTCCAAAAGCCGATATCAGCGGCATTGACGACCGGTTGGTGATCCAGACGCCGCTGGAGGCCAGCGACGTTCCCTATCGTCATGACCGGGCGCTGCTTCGCGGGGCGCTGGAGAAAGCGATCCAGCTGCCGGGCTGATCCTGCGCGCCGGAGGCGGCCCTCTTCGGCGCACCTTAAAATCTTAAGGTTGTCTTAAAATAGGGCTGGCACTATACCCTCATCTTTTTCTGTGGGTGTGCATTATGTCGTTATTGCCTCTGCGTCGGCCGGTGGTCAGCCGCACGACTTATCTGATTCTCTTTGCTTGCTATATCGGTATCTGTCTCAACCTGGCTTTTTATCGCCAGGTTTTCCCGTTACTGCCGGTAAATAGCCTGCATAACTGGCTGGTATTCCTCAGTATGCCGATCGTGGCCATTAGCGTGATGAATATCCTCACCACTCTCGCCTCGTTCCTGAAGCTGGACCGGCTGGTGATTAGCCTGTTCATTCTGCTCAGCGCCTCGGCGCAATACTTCATCTGGAACTTTGGCGTGGTGATCGACCGCAGCATGATCACCAATATCCTCGACACCACTCCGGCGGAAAGCTTTGCTCTACTCTCCGGCGAAATGATTGCCGTCCTCGGCCTTTCCGGGGTTTTGGCGGTATTCGTCGCCTGGTGGGTGAAAATCCGTAAGCCCGCCACGCGGTGGCGCGGCGCGGCGATGCGCCTGCTCAATATCGCCGTTTCGGCGCTGCTGATTATTCTGGTGGCCGCGCTGTTCTACAAAGATTACGCCTCGGTGTTCCGTAACAACAAAGAGCTGGTGAAATCCCTTAGCCCTTCCAACAGCATTGTGGCCGTGAACTCCTGGTATGCTCATCATCGGATGGACAACCTGCCGCTGGTGAAGATTGGCGAAGATGCCACGCAGAAAGCGGTGATGCATAACGCTCCCCGTAAGAACCTGACGATCGTCAGGTTCTTACGGGGAGCGTTAT
>OGGW01001633.1_pt1 | contig 16595 bp, 10 predicted proteins | sample 1571291 | NCBI WGS metagenome assembly OGGW01 (sample SAMEA2582028, study PRJEB24529) | metagenome | biome: Human gut stool | place: China | collected 2011 | reverse complement strand
CCCGTGCGATTCTTTTCGACCAGAACGGGCAGATGAAAAGCGTTGCGCAGAAGGAATTTCAGCAATACTATCCACACCCCGGCTGGGTGGAGCATGATGCTCTGGAAATCTGGGAAACACAGCTTTCGGTTGCCAGAGAGGCGATTGCCAAGCTTGGCATTTCCGCAAGGGAAATTGCCGCCATCGGCATCACCAACCAGCGCGAAACCACCATCCTCTGGGACAAGCGCAACGGCAAGCCGATTTATCATGCCATTGTCTGGCAGTGCAGAAGAACCGCACCCTATTGCGATTCTTTGCAGGAGCAGGGCTACACCGAAAAAATCCGTCAAAAAACAGGTCTTTTGATTGATGCCTATTTCTCCGCAACAAAAATCCGCTGGATTCTGCAAAATGTCCCCGAAGCGAAGGCACTCGCGGAAAGCGGCAATCTGCTTTTCGGAACCATTGATACCTGGCTAATTTGGAACCTGACAGGCGGACAGGTTCACGCCACAGATTATTCCAACGCCTCCCGTACCATGCTGTTCAATATCCATACGCTGGAATGGGACACCGAGCTTCTGGATTTACTGGAAATCCCGCGTTCCATCCTGCCCGAGGTGCGCCCGTCCAGCGGCATTTTCGGCAGCACGCTCCCCCTTCTCTTTGGCGAAAGCATCCCGATTGCAGGGGCGGCAGGCGATCAGCAGTCTGCCTTATTCGGGCAGGCGTGCTTCTCCCCCGGCACCGCCAAGAATCCCTTTAGCACAGGCGGCTTTCTGCTGATGAACACAGGGGACAAGCCCGTTTCCTCGCAAAATGGCTTAGTTACCACGATTGCATGGGGTCTGGGCGGCAAAATCACCTACGCACTGGAGGGCTCTATTTTCGTTGCAGGGGCGGCAATCCAGTGGCTGCGCGATGAATTGGGGCTGATTTTCTACGCAGGGGAAACGGAAGGACTTTGCAGAGAGGTTCCCGATACCTGCGGTGTCTATCTCGTGCCTGCCTTTGTGGGCTTGGGCGCGCCCTCTTGGGACCCCTACGCGCGTGGCTGCCTGACGGGGCTAACCCGCGGCGCAAACCGCTGTCATATCGTGCGCGCGGCAGTCGAGTCCATGGCATACCAAACCTATGATGTCCTCCACGCTATGGAGCAGGATGCAGGCATTCCCCTTGCAGAGCTGCGTGTAGACGGCGGTGCGGCGGCAAATTCCTTCCTGCTGCAATTCCAGTCCGATATCACAGGCGTACCGGTTCTGCGCCCCTCCACACTGGAAACCACTGCCCTCGGCGCGGCATATCTGGCAGGGCTTGCCGTCGGCTATTGGGCAGATTTATCGGAAATCCGCCGCAACTGGCAGGTTTCCGCCGCCTTCTCCCCTGCGGCAGAGAGTGAAAAAATCAAGGAAACGCTCGCAGGCTGGCATCATGCCGTCAGACAGGCAAGGCTCTCCGATGAGGCAGAATAACTATATCTTGTTAAAATATGCCATATATATTGATTTTATCCACCAGATATAGTATAGTATTCGGTATGAACCCCAAAATTTCGTTTCTTGCCGAAGAAGGAGGAAGTTTTATGTATGTCATCAAAAAGGATAATACCCACGAAGCATGGAATGTGCAGAAGGTCGTGGTTGCAGTCAATAAATCAGCCTATCGCGCCATGGTAAAATTCACGCAGGAGGAGCTGGATTTCATCTGCTCCTTCGTGGAGGAAAAGGCGCGCTCTTTGGGGCGGGAGGGCATTCCCATCGCAGAAATGCACAATATCGTTGAGGCCGCCCTCGAGCAGGTCAAGCCGGAGGTAGCGAAAAGCTATCGGGACTACCGCAATTATAAGCAGGATTTTGTCAAAATGCTGGATGAGGTCTATAAAAAAAGCCAATCCATCATGTATATCGGGGACAAGGAAAACAGCAACTCCGATAGCGCCCTTGTTTCCACCAAGCGTTCTCTGATTTATAATCAGCTGAATAAAGAGCTTTATCAGAAATTCTTTATGACAACCGAGGAGCTGCAGGCATGTCGGGATGGGTATATCTATATCCACGATATGTCCGCCAGAAGGGACACCATGAACTGCTGCCTGTTCAACGTGAAGGATGTGCTGACAGGCGGCTTTGAGATGGGGAATCTCTGGTATAACCAGCCGAAAACGCTGGAGGTTGCCTTCGATGTCATCGGGGATATCGTGCTTTCCGCGGGGAGCCAGCAATACGGCGGCTTTACCGTGCCCTCTGTGGATTTACTCTTAGAGCCGTTTGCGGAGAAAAGCTATGAAAAATATTACCGCCGCTATATCGATATGGGTCTGACCGCGCGCATCGCAGACAGAGAGGCCATGAAGGATATCCAGAAGGATTTCGATCAGGGCTTTCAGGGCTGGGAATATAAATTCAACACCGTTGCGTCCAGCCGCGGCGATTATCCCTTTATCACCATGACCTTCGGTACCGGCACAGGCAAATTTGCGAAAATTGCCTCCATCACTATGCTGCATGTCCGCCGCAAGGGACAGGGCAAAAAAAGCTGCAAAAAGCCTGTTCTTTTCCCGAAGCTGGTGTTCCTCTATGACGAAAACCTGCATGGCCCCGGCAAGGAGCTGGAGGATGTATTTGAAGCAGGGATTCTCTGCTCCTCCAAGAGCATGTACCCCGATTGGCTTTCTCTGACGGGTGAGGGCTATGTAGCGGAGATTTATAAAAAATACGGTGCCATCATCAGTCCCATGGGCTGCAGAGCCTTCCTCTCCCCCTGGTTTGAGCGGGGCGGCATGGAGCCTGCCGATGCAGAGGATAAGCCTGTGTTCGTCGGGCGGTTCAATATCGGCGCGGTCAGCCTGCATCTGCCTATGATTTATGCCAAGGCAAAGCAGGAAAGCAGACCCTTCTTTGAGGTTCTGGATTACTATCTGGAGCTGATCCGTCAGCTGCATATCCGCACTTATGCCTACCTCGGTGAAATGCGTGCCTCTACAAACCCTCTGGCGTACTGTGAGGGCGGTTTTTACGGCGGCCACCTGAAATTCCACGAAAAGATTAAACCGCTCTTAAAAACGGCGACAGCGTCCTTCGGCATTACGGCACTGAATGAATTACAGGAGCTGTATAACGGGAAATCTCTGGTTGAGGACGGGCAGTTTGCGATTGATACCCTACAGCATATCAATGATAAAATTGCGGAATATAAGAAGGCGGACGGCAATCTTTACGCCATCTACGGCACGCCTGCGGAGAGCCTCTGCGGCTTGCAGATTACGCAGTTCCGCAAGAAATACGGCGTGATTGAGCATGTTTCCGACCGTCCCTACGTCTCCAACAGCTTCCACTGCCATGTGACCGAGGATATCACCCCGATTGAAAAGCAGGATCTGGAAAAACGCTTCTGGGATTTATCCAACGGCGGCAAAATTCAATATGTAAAATACCCGATTGATTATAATCTGGATGCCATCCGCATCCTTGTGCGCCGCGCCATGAAGCTGGGCTTTTATGAGGGGGTCAATCTTTCCCTTGCCTATTGCGATGACTGCGGCCATCAGGAGCTGGAAATGGATGTTTGCCCGAAATGCGGCAGCAAAAATCTTACAAAAATCGAGCGCATGAACGGCTATCTTTCCTACTCCCGCGTGAAGGGGGATACCCGTCTGAATGACGCAAAAATGGCTGAAATCGCAGAAAGGAAGAGTATGTAATGCGGTATCATAATATTACAAAGGACGATATGCTCAACGGCGAGGGGCTGCGTGTGGTGCTCTGGGTGAGTGGCTGCGCGCACCATTGCGAGGGCTGTCATAACGCCGTCACATGGGACCCTGAGGGGGGTCTTGCCTTTGATGCGGCGGCAGAGGAGGAGCTGTTCTCCCTGCTCTCCCGCGACTATATCAGCGGCATTACCTTCAGCGGCGGCGATCCGCTTTATACGGGCAATCGGGAGGAAATCGAACGGTTGGCGAGGAAGGTCAAGCTGGAATATCCGGGGAAGAATATCTGGCTGTATACAGGCTACCGCTGGGAGGAAATCAGCGCGCTGCCGCTGATGCAGTACATTGATGTGCTGGTGGATGGGCGGTTTATTGCCGATTTGAAGGATACCAAGCTGCACTGGAAGGGAAGCTTCAATCAGCGCATCATTGATGTGCAGAAATCCCTGCAAAGCAGCTCCCTTTACTTATACCATGCAGAATGAGAGAGGAACGAGATATGGAAAAAATCAAGATTAAATATCTGAGCGATAAAATTGAAAGGCTGCGCTACATTGACGGGAAATCCGACTGGATTGACCTGCGTGCGGCAGAGCGTGTAGAGCTGAAAAAGGGCGAATTTAAGCTGATTCCGCTGGGGGTTGCCATGCAGCTTCCGCAGGGGTTTGAGGCGCATATTGTGCCGCGCAGCTCGACCTTCAAGAACTTCGGCATCATCCAGACGAACCACTGCGGCATCGTGGATGAAAGCTACTGCGGCAACAATGACCAGTGGTTCATGCCGGCATTTGCACTGCGGGATACGGTGATTGAGGTGAATGACAGAATCTGCCAGTTCCGCATATTTGCGCATCAGCCGACGCTGACATTTGCGGAAACAGACGACCTTGGGAACGAGGATCGCGGCGGACTCGGCTCGACCGGAAGGCAGTAAAAAACGGTGGACTTTACCGGACAAAGTGGACAGGACCGGACACTCTATGGACACCAAAAAGACGGGGTGTGGACACCCTATGGACACAGAAAAAAAGTGATTTTCCAAATGGAAAATCACTTTTTTGTTTTGGGGGATTTTTATTGTGCTTTGTAAGTAAATTCTAAAGGCTTATATCCTTTCGCCTTAATGACAATTTTTGTTTCGCCGGGTGCCTTGAAGTGCTTTGTGCCTAATTCGATTTTCTTATCTGCTGCACGCAAAATATAATTTGTATCTCCAAAACTGAAGCTAGAGCTTGCTACCGTATATGTCTCGCCATTTACAGTAATTTCCTCTATCGCTTCGAAAAACGGATCAATTTCGCCGGCATCATTTGCAAAAATCATATCATAGCTATTACTAAAGGTACCGGCTGTATATGCAACAGAAGCAGGTGTCGGTGCCTCCTTGCCTTCGGCTTCACCGCTGTCACCGCTGCCATCACTGCCGCCCGTCTTTTCGATGGTATAGGTCAAATCAGCATAGCCTGTTGCCTTAATAACAACCTTAACATCCTTGCTTGTATCAACACCGTTTGCCGCCAAATCCAGTGCATCATACATACTGCTGTAAGCAGAATTGATTACTGTTCTTCTGAACTGACTTTCTTTAAAGCCCAAGTATCCTTTTTCGCTGTATGCAGTTCCGTCTACCTCTACAGATGTAATCGCATTGATATACGCATGCAACTCAGTCTCTTTCAGATTTTTAAATGTCAATCTGTAGTAGTCTGTATTTTCGCCGAATGCGCTAGTATCCTTTGCTTTGAATACGCAATTATCTACTGCAACGCTTGCGGGTGTTTCCGGTTCAGAGGGGTCGGTTGTGCCGCCGCCGCCACTTGTCTTTGCGATTTTGAATGTTACATCTGCATAGCCTGCCGCTTTGATGACAACCATAACATCATTGCTTGTATCAATGCCGACTGCCGCCAAATCCAGTTTATCGTATTCGGAAGAACCATAAGCAGGATTGCTTGCTACCACTCTAAATTTATCTTCCTCCAGCTTCCCGCTAGAGAAATTCTGTTTTGTATACTCTTTGCTGCCAACAGTTACCGTTTCTACGCTGTTCAGGTAAGCCTTGAGTTCATCACCGGTAGCACCTGTGAAGGAGACTCTGTAATAGCCGTCAGCTTCATTCAGCATATAGCTGTCAAATTTAGGGGTTGTTACGGTTTCTGCATCCTTTGCGGTTACTTTGAACTCTGCTGTCAGAGGTTCCTCGTAGTAGTTTGCTGTCAGAGAAACGGTATAGTCGCCTGCTTCTACCTCCTGTGCGGTCAGAGTCAGCTTCAGCACGTTGCCATCCGCTGCGTTCTTATCAATTTCGTAATAAGCAGCCTCAGAGCCTTCTGCGCCCTTATAGAGTACGTTCTTTACAACCTTACCCTCCTTCATCAGAGCAACGCCTGTGAGGTTTTTCAGGAAATCACCCTTCGAGCCTTCTACGGTGAGTGTTGCTGTTTCACCCTGCTTGAAGGATTCTTTATCTACGGAAAGGGTCAGGTCTGTTTCTGTCATCTTGTTATTATTGATTTTGATTGTTTTCTTCTGATAGCCTGTTGCAACGATGGAGATTGTATTTTCGCCAACCTTGAGCACGCCTGCCTTGATTGTGATTGTGCCTGCCTCTTTATCAATCTCATACGCATCCTCTCTCAGCATGCGCCAATCCCCGTTCAGATACAGACCTTTGATTTCGCCAACATAAGCTTTATTTTCTGTTGTCAGCACAACCGGTCGTCCTTCTGCTGCATCGCCTACCATGAAATCAGGTGCTGTCAGCTTGCCATAATCACCGTTATACTGTGTTTCGCCCAGCAGACCATCCTCCAGAATTGCTTTTACTGCGTAGGGTCTATTGGGATTCTTTGCATCTTCGCTGACATTTTTCAGATAATCCGCATAGGAAAGCCAGCTTGCGTTCCCTGTCTGCGCGGTATTCACAGCAGTGATATAGCTGCTGTATTTATAATAATCTGTTGCGCCTTTATCGAATACGGAATCACGACCGGCGATATCATATTTCCAATAATTTACAATCTTCTCTACATCTGCTGTTGTCCGTTCCATTTTATGCAGAAGCAGGGCATTTGCCAGCAGGTCTGTATCGAATACCAGATTCGCAGGCATTGTATTACTGCCGCCGCCATCCTCGGAGGAGCCGCCGCTGCTGCTGCCGCCTGTTGCATGGGTCACAACATCCACATCAGACGCTGCATACTGATATACAACCGTCTTCTCCGCTTCTTTCCCTTCCCTTACATTGAAGTTTGTTTCAAAGGTTTTGAAGCCATTGCTGCTGATGGTCAGCTTATAGTTTCCTTTGTGGGAAAGATGGTTTTCCTTATCATTATAGAGAACGAAGGTATCCCCAAAGAGGTAATAATCCTCGATATAGGTCAGCTTTTCTGTTTTCCCGTTGGGGTCTGTCAGGGTTACGCTTTCGATGGGGTTTGTGATGCCGTAGGTCATATCCTTCACGTTAAAGTGCAGGTTTTTACCGGATTCGGGCATTTCTGTCAGCTCCATGCTAGGTGCTTTTTCATTGACAACGTGGATGGGAACCAGTACGGTTTCACCTGCTGTGGATTTTACGCGCACATAGTAACGACCGTTGCTGAAGAAGTTGGGCTGTCCCAGTTCGATTGTCAGCTGACCGTAATCGCCGTATTTGTTTGTAGCTACTTTTGCATTAAATTCCAGATTGCTATTCAGGCTTTCCAGTCTTTCGCTATAGCCTGCCAGCTGCAGGGTATTGATGCCGTCGAACCATGCCTTTTCTTCTGCGGTATTGTAATTGAATTTGATGATTACTTCACCGGATACTTTCCCGAAACCTTCTCCTTCCTTCAATTCTGCATCAGGAGAATAGAACGCGCGTGCATTTGCGGATTTATTCAGATCGAAGGTAGTTGTCTTGGGCTCTTTACGGATATTGCCATCTGTATCATAATTTGTCAGATGATAATCCCAAACGGCTACTGCGCCATGCGTCAGCACACGCTGCGGCAGGTACTGTTTGCCTGTATAAACAGCCGCCGCGCCATCTGTGCCGTTCAGGGTGATGGTCTGTGTTTTGCCATCAGCGGCAACAACAACCTGCTTGGGTGTACCTGTCAGGGCAAGCTTTGCGATTGTGCCATCTGTGGTTACCTTGGACAGCGCCTTTGTTACGTCCTTACCGTCAACAGTTACGGTTGCCTTACTCATATCATAGCCATTGGCAAAGACCAGAGGCAGCCATGCGCCCATATCGGTGGTCTGCACCTTTGCTTGTGTTTCATCTACGATTTTATTTGCGGTTACGGTGCCGCCGCCATGAGAGCCGCCACCGGAGGAGGAACCGCCACCGCCACCGCCGGAGGGTTTCTTCGTATTGGTTTTGGTTGTTTCATCCGTTTTTGCGGTATCGTCTGTTTTTGTTTCTGTTTTATCCTCAGAGGTATCAGAAGAAGAATAATGCTCTCTCATGCGATGCAGAAGCTGTGCAAATTCTTCTCTTGTTACCTGCTGTGCGGGGCGAAGGGTCTTATCCTCATAGCCTGACGCATAGCCCTGTGCAATCATTGCGGAGATTGCCGCCTTTGCCCAGCTGCTGATGCTGCCTGCGTCGTTATAGGATGCAAGTGTGCTTTCATCGCCGCCTGTTACGGAAAAGGCTCTGACCAGAATGGTGAACAGCTCCTGTCTGGTTACGGGGCGATCGGGGTAGATGGAATCTCCATCGCCATAGAGGATATTCAGCTCGACTGCCTTTGCCATGGCACCGGCATACCATGCGTTTTTATCCGCATCGGTGAAGTTATCCAGCGCGCTGACATCGCCTGCGCCTGTCTGCATCACGCGAGAAAGGATTGCCGCCAGCTGTGCGCGTGTTAAGGCAGCCTTCGGCGCGATTTTATTCTCGCCTACGCCTGTGATAAAGTTGTTCTTAACAGCGAACTCCATCGCTTCCTTAGACCAATTCTGCGGCATATCAGAGTAATCCGCAGATGCGGCAGCATAAGCCTGACTGCTCAACAGTACAGATGTGCAAAGTACGCCCGACAGCAATCGGTACATTCCTTTGTTCTTCATAAAATTCTCCTTTCAGTTTTCCTTCCCTATTATCCAGTGTTTACATAAACAAAAAAATGATTGTTTTCAAAGAATCATTCTATTGTTAGTTGTATCTAACTTTCAGCAGTTTATCATCTGTATTGTTCGCCTGTCAAGGCATATTTTTCCAAAAATGTCCTTGCTGAAAAATGTTTTCATCTTTTGATTCTATTGCAAAAAAATCTCATTTTCGGTAGAATTTTTATTTTTGCAGCAAAAAAACAGACGAACCGCTTTCGCAAATTCGTCTGTTTTTTATTGATTCGATTTTCTCAAATACCTTTTGATTGCTTACTGCAGGGGTGCTACTGCGCCGCCGTAGGTGTTATTGATGAAATCAACCACTGTCTGACCATGCAGAACTTCCATCAGCTCAGCAATGCCGGGCAGATTTTCGTTGCCTTCTTTTACTACAACTACGTTGCCGTATGTTTTAGCTGCTACGGATTCTGCATCCTCTGTTGCCAGAGTGTCATCCTCTGTCAGCTTATTTTGCAGTGCATAGTTGGAGTTGATTGCTGCGAAGCCCAGATCGCTCAGGGACAGAGGCAGCTGTGCAGCTTCCATTTCAACGATTTCCAGATTGTAGGGGTTTTCTGTGATATCCAGCTTTGTTGCGGTTACGCCTGCATCGGGATTCAGCTTAATCAGACCATTTGCTTCCAGAAGCAGCAGCGCACGACCGCCGTTTGTAGCGTCATTGGGGATACCAACCTTTGTGCCGGCGGGGATATCCTTCAGATCCTTTACAGTGCCGGCATAGATGCTCATGGGTTCAAAATGAACCTTGCCAACTGCTACCAGATGTGTACCCTGTTCCTTATTGAACTGCTCCAGATAAGGGGTGTGCTGGAAGTAGTTTGCATCCAGATCACCGGATTCTGTTGCCAGGTTAGGCTGTACATAATCTGTAAATTCAACGATATCCAGCTTGATGCCTTTTTCTGCCAGTTCATCCTTTGCTGCATTCAGGATTTCAGCGTGGGGTGTGGGAGAGGCACCGATTTTCAGTGTGATTTCCTCTTTATTGCTGTCATCATTTGTTGCTGCGTCATCAGAGCCACCGCAAGCTGCCAGACCAACAGTCAGCACACCTGCCAATAAAATTGCAAAAAATTTCTTCATAGTACGTTTCCTCCTTGTTTTAAAAAAAATATTCTTTTGCTTTTGTTTTTTTATGTGAAGCCTAAAAAACAGGCTTACAATCTTCTATCTGTGTGCTTGGAAATACGCATGCCAAGCTCCTGAAATACCAATACGATGATTGCCATGAGGATGACCATGACATACATGATATCGGACTGCTTTCTATAATAGCCGTAGTTGATGGCAATCGCACCCAAGCCGCCTGCACCGACGATACCTGCCATTGCGGAATAACCAAGGATTGTGGTGATGCTGATTGCCGCACCGACCAAGAGGGAGGGCTTTGCCTCGGGCAGAAGCACCTTTGTCATAATCTGAAAGGGAGAGGCCCCCATAGACTGTGCCGCCTCAACCACGCCGATTTCCACTTCCTTCAAAGAGGATTCCACCATTCTTGCGATGAAGGGTGCGGCTGCAATCCAAAGACCGACAATCGCCGCCTTCGCACCGATGATGGTGCCGACCACCATTTTTGTGAAGGGCATCAACGCAATCAGGAGAATCAGGAAGGGGATGGAACGGAAGAAGTTGATAATCATTCCCAGAAGGCTGTTCAGCCAAGGAATCGGGTGAATTCCATCCTTATCGGTTACAACCAGAACCAAGCCCAACGGCAAGCCGATGATATACGCCAGAACTGTAGAGATGACTGTCATATAAATGGTTTCTATAAAGCCTTGCCCGACCAGAGCAAGCATACCTTCCTTAAACATATTCTACCTCCTCTACTTCTACGCCTCTGTCTGTGAGATATTGAATCATTTTTTGGCGAATTTCCTTTTCCTCGGGGAACTGCACCACCATCTGACCAAAGGCTTGATTTTCAATCGTTCTTGTATTTGCCGCCAGAATATTTACGACATTCTTCAGCTCAATCATCATCTGCCCCAGCACAGGCTCATTTTCACTGCCGCCCTTGAATACCAGACGATAGGAATACGGCAGCTTGCCTGTATATGCCTCTCGGTTTGTGCCCTCGTGCATAACCAGCTCCTGCCCGATTTTTGTTTTGGGGGCACGGAAGATTTCCTCCACGCCGCCCTCCTCGGCAATCAGACCGCCATCAATGATGGCAACACGGTCACAAATTTCCTGAATGACGCTCATTTCATGGGTGATGACTACAATCGTGATACCCAAGCGCGTGTTGATATCCTTTAACAAGGAAAGAACACCTGCGGTTGTATTCGGGTCCAGTGCGGAGGTGGCTTCATCACAAAGCAGCACCTTCGGCTCGGTTGCCAACGCTCTTGCAATGGCAACTCTCTGCTTCTGCCCGCCGGAAAGCTGTGCCGGATAGGATTCCATTCTATCTGCCAGACCAACCAGCTCCAGAAGCTCCTTGGCTCTTTCCTTTGCCTTTGCCTTCGGCACACCGGAAATTTCCATCGGGAAGCAGACATTATCCAGTGCCGTTCTCTGCATCAGCAGATGGAACTGCTGGAAAATCATACCCATGTGTCTGCGCTGTTCTCTCAACTCCTTATCGCCAAGGGCGGTCAGCTCCACGCCATCCAGCCAAACCTTGCCTGCTGTGGGACGCTCCAGAAGGTTGATGCAGCGAACCAGTGTGCTTTTGCCGGCACCGCTCAGCCCGATGATGCCGAACACCTCTCCTTTTTTAATATCTGCGCTTACGCCATGGAGCACCTCCAGCTCGCCCGCCTTGGTGCGAAACCGCTTTTTGATACCCTCTAAGCGAATCATCGTTTCTTTTTCAGACATTTCCCAAACCACCTTTTCTTTATACGCAAAATAAAAAGCTCTCCTCCCGTTTGACCACTCAGTCAAAGGGACGAGAGCATAATATGCTTCGTGTTACCACCCTAATTCACAGCAACCTCACGATTACTGCCTTAACAAGTACGGGCATTTGCCGATACTCCGGCGCTGTCACGGGCGCTCCCGTCGCAGCCTAAAGGGAAACCCTCTCGGTGCGCGGCTCCAAGACCATCTTCCAACCCTTCCGCATTTCCTCCTTCGCAGCTACCGGAGGTTCTCTGTAAAATCTTTCAGGCTGTACTCTTCTTTTCATTGCCTTTGTTTTTTGAACTTGTACCCCATTATACCCCGTAAAAAATATTTGTCAACTCTTTTTTTGAATTTTTTTAATCTTTTTCTTCGTCCCCGGAGGAAGCATATTGTGCAAAGGGAATATCCTCATACAGATACTTATGAAGCATATCCTTTGCCTGCGCCAAGTCATAGACATAATACCATGCGCCGCCAATCGTCTGCCCTTCGGCGTGGATATATTCATTGGGGAATGCCGCCTGATCCAGCGTGAGAGAGCTGCCCTTCAGACCGACGGAGGCCAATTTCAGAAGCTCATCATTGCTGAGGGAGGTCTGCACCATAGGGGCGAATTTCCGCACATAGGAGGGGTATTCCAGAGGGTTAATCTCCTTCGCCTTTTCAAAGAGGGACGCAAGAACCTCTCTCTGGCGAGAGGTACGCATATCATCATTATCAATCTTGCGGATACGGGAATAGCTGACCGCCTGCGGCCCGTTCAGGGTGATATAGCCTGTTTCGTAAAGGGGCTCGCCCGACAGAAGATAGGCGTTAATTTGCAGACGCTCCGCTTCGGTGACATCCACCTCGACACCGCCCATGGCATCAATCACCTCTGCGAGGGAATCGAAATTGACGGCGACATAATCGGTCACATTCAAGCCGAAATTTTCATTGAGGGTGCGGATGGCAAGCTCCGGCCCGCCATAGGAAAAGGCATGGTTGATGCGGGTGTTATTGTAGCCGGGGATGGCAACATAGGTATCTCTTGCGATGGAGACCAGCTTAACCTGCCCTGTTTTGGTATTGACGGAGGCAACCATGACAACATCGGAGCGACCGTTATAATCGTGATTGCGGGAATCAATGCCGTAAAGGGCAATATTGATGACCTTTTCATTCACGCTTTCATTGACGGAAAGATTATCCTCATCCACCTCGGTACGATCCAGACCGCCAATCATGTATAAAAATACACCGTAAGCCGCGCCGAGCAGCGCAAGACAGACAGCCAGAGTAATCAGAAGGGTCTTGAGATACAGGCGTTTCAGGTGCTTTCTGTGCTCCTCCTTTGTCATTCTCTGCTTCGCATATTTTTTCGCCGTTGGGCGTTTTTTTCGCTTCGATGTGTGTACCTCTCTGTTTTCGCGCAAGGTATGCCCCTCCTTTTTGTTGTGTTACAAGACATTTTCTTTATTTTAAAGGAGTTTTCGACAAAAAACAATTAAGATTCCTTTAAGATGTGATTTCTGCAAAAAAACAGCTCAGGCGCGAACGCCTGAGCCAAGGGGATTTTAGATTTTACTGCACCAGCGCGAGAATCTGCTCCACGGGGGCATAAACCTCACCATCCACATAGAAGCATTGGATGCCGCTTTCCTTGCCGCCGATGAGAAGCTTGAAATCGGCTTTTTTGGTGACAAGGTGTCCGCTGTGATCCATGAGCATTTCATTTCCCATGGTGGTAAGGGTTTTGCCGACGGTGAGATTGAGCGTACCTGCATCCTTTTTATATTCGGCGGAAAACCTTTTGCCAAGCTGTGCCATCTGCCGCAGAGGGGCATAGGGCGTGCCGAAGATTGCAAGGGTGGTCAGCTTCGCCTCCTTGCCTTTTACGGTAACGGTCTGCTCTGTGGTCTGCATACTGTTCGTAAGTCCAACCCAGCTAAGCTCGTAGGGTTTGATGCGGTCGGTATAAATGCCGTCCACGCCTGCGGCAAGAGCATCCTCAAAGATGCGGTAGCGATTGACGGTGTGCGCATAGACCTTGAGCCCCTTTGCCTTCAGCTTGGAGATATTTTCCTTCTTTGCGCGGTCGATATGCAGGGTGACGGTATCAATGCCGTTTGCGGCACAGAAATTCGCGATATCGTCATAATTGGGATTTGCATAAAGATACAGGGTGAAAATCCAGTTTTCAAAGGGATAGATTTCCTTGATCCAGCTGAGCATTTCTTTATTATACATCTGCGGAATGATGCGTTGCAGCACCTCCGGCGCACCAATATTATTTGCGATATTGACTAAATCTTGAAATTGCTTTTGCACCTGTGCCTTATCCGTGGTTTTGGTATCCGTTATGAGGTACATATCGGGATATTCCTGCATGAGATAGAGCAAATCCACCGCTGTCATGGGGGTCTGCTCATAGACCGCAGGGGTCGAGGTGAAGGTTTTGGTATCCATCACCAGAGAGCCGCTCGGCTTGATTTCCAGACGATAATAGGAGCCGTCCTTTTCAAAATCGTGCCGCACAACGAGGGTACCGTCTGAGGTATAGGTGAAATCCGCCTCTACGGCACGGAAGCCATTCTGCCAAGAGGTCAGGAACGCTTCTTTGGAATTGGTTTCGATTTTGCCGTCTGCCTCCCCCAAGGCATGGGCAATCAGAGGATTTTTGCTCTGCCAATCCGCCGCAAGGGCAGACTGTGCCGCCGAAGCGCCAAGCACCAACGTCAGAGCAAATGCCGCTATTCTTTTTCCTTTCATGCTCTTCTCTCCAATCTTTTCCAATTATAAAGCACAAAAAACAGGGATAGTACTCTATCCCTGTTCCCTTGCATTTCTATTATTCGTCTTCGTCATCGAACAGATCATAGAATGTATTGGATACCTTTTCAAAATCGTCATCGCTTTCGATATTGAGAAGCTCGATGCCGTCCTCGTTTTCCTTATATTCATACAGGAGAACGGTTTCATCCTCCAGAGGCAGCAATGCGATATATTCCTTATCGGCAATGCCATCCACCGCAAACACACCAAGGATGCCACATTCCATTTCTGTATCATCATCCAGAGTGAGGGTTAAGGTTTCCATTTCCATTTCTTCGTGTACATGATCGTCATGATCGTGGCCGCAGCCACATCCGCAAGTATCGCTCATTCTTGAATCCTCCTTAAAAATTATGATTTTCCGTTGAAGCACGGAAGCATTGATTGTATATATGATAACCGAAAATCTCGTTTTGGACAATTACTTTTTCTGACTTTTTTGACGGTTTGCCTCTTTTTCCGCAAGTTTTTTCGCTTTTCTGGCAAAGAAGCCCAAGCTATCGTCCGTCTGCTTTGTTTTTTTGCCCTTTTTGCCCTGCTTTTTGGGCGTTTTTGCCATAGAGAAGGGCTGTTCCTTTGCTTTCTTCTTCTTGGATTTTTGGGGTGCGCCGCCGGTTTCGATGACAAATTCACCGAAATCCTCTAAATCGTCAAATTCGCCCCAGCCATCGCCCTCTACCCATTTATCCTCAATGACAGGCTTTTTCTTTTTGATCGGCTTGATGATATCTTTTTTTGTTTTTTGGCTATCGACCAGCTTGCCGAAGGACATTTCCTTCTGCTCAAATTGCAGACCCCATGTTTTTTCGTAGCGGTGAATCCACTTGCGTTCATAGGGGGTGACAATGGTGATGGCAGTGCCTTCCATGCCCTTTCTGCCACAGCGGCCTGCACGATGGAGATAATGCGTGGGCTCCTCGGGAACATCCAGATTGATGATATGCGTAACACCCTCGATATCCAGACCGCGAGAGCCGATATCGGAGGCAACGAGGACATGAATTCTCCCCTCCCGAAAGCCATCCATGGCGTTTTTGCGCTCCTGCTTGCTCGCCTGCCCATAGATGCCTGCCGCCTTGATGCCGTGATAATTCAGCTTATCGACCGTTACCTCGATATTTTCGGGGTTATTGAGGAAAACCATGCACTTCTCCGGCTTTTCGCCTGCGAGAATTTTACGGAGATTGGCGAATTTTTCTCTGTGCGCGGAGAGGATATAATAATGATGGATGCCCTTAGGGACAATGCCGCCGCTTTTGGCTTCCAAATCGACCGCGTCTGCCTTCATCATGGCTGCGGCTTTTGCCTTGGCTTCGCCGCTGACAGAGGCGGAAAGCAGGACAATCTGCCGCTCCTTTAGGGTTGTTTTGATGACAGCGGCAACATCCTCGACGTTGCCGTCATCCATAAGGCGGTCTCCCTCATCCAGAACGATGGTTCTGACGAGATGTGCCTGTATTTTTTTCTTGCGAATCAAATCCAAAATACGCCCGACAGAGCCGACCACGATACGCGGCTTTGCTTTCAGCTTTTCCAACTGTCTGCCAATGCCTGCCGCACCGATGAGAAGGACACAGCCTGCCGCGATGCCCGCATTCTCCTGCAAAAGCTCCGCCTGATGATAGACCTGCGCCGCCAGCTCATGGGTGGGGGTGAGGATAATCGCCTGCGTGCCGCGGATTGACAGATCCAGCTTTTCAAAAATGGGCAAAAGGTACGCTAAGGTCTTTCCGGAGCCTGTTTCGGAACGACCGATGACATCCTTGCCGGATAAAATTTCGGGAATCATTTTCTGTTGGATTTCCGTGGGGGCTGTGATGCCTTGCTCTGCCAGCGCCGTGACCAGAGCTGCACGCAGTCCCAATGCTTCAAATGTATGCTCCATAAATACATCCTTTCTTTTTTCGATGCAGAAGTTATGCCCCCCATAAACAAAATCCTTCTGATACTGCGGAAAGGTTTGGGAAACGAAGCGTTTCCCGACCGGAATCCGCAGTCGGAATTTACTTCCGGCGAGGAAAACAGTGAGTTTCAAGGCTTCAGCCGATGGAACTCATCTGTTTATTCTTCTGTTTTAACAAGTCGAAATCCTGATTTCGACTTAGGTGTCGAC
>OGGW01001614.1_pt1 | contig 16781 bp, 16 predicted proteins | sample 1571291 | NCBI WGS metagenome assembly OGGW01 (sample SAMEA2582028, study PRJEB24529) | metagenome | biome: Human gut stool | place: China | collected 2011 | reverse complement strand
GAAATTCAGGACGTTGAGAAAAAGATCCGTGGTAACCAGAAGCGCGTTCTGCTGCTGGACAACCTCAGCGACTACATCAAACCGGGCATGAGCGTGGAAGCCATCCAGGGCATCATCGCCAGCATGAAGAGCGATTACGAAGATCGCGTTGATGATTACATCATCAAAAATGCCGAGCTGTCCAAAGAGCGCCGCGACATCTCGAAAAAACTGAAAGTGATGGGCGAAGCCAAAGTCGAAGGCTAAACCCTGCCGGTCCGGCGGCGTTAAGCGTCGCCGGGCTGTTCCGCGTTTCCCTCTCTTCCCTGCTTTTTTCTGCGAAAACTTTGTTCCGGCAACTGCCTCTCCTTACCGACACTTTGCTATACTGGCCCGCGAAAAACGTATTGATATCGGAAAGGTTTCTCTCATCCTGGCCGGGCATCTGACGCAGCGGCGTCAGGGCGATATCTCAACACCTCTCACCTCTCCGACGATCGATTCGCCAGAAGACAAACTCAGGTGCTGACCGGGCGCGACAGAACTCTTCCGCTGCTTTCGCCGACAGGAGTCAACCTCACGTGATTAAGTCATTCTTTGCTGCACTCTCGTTTATCAGCCGCCTGCCGGTCCCGGCGCGGTTATCTCAGGGCCTGGAGATCGAACAGTACCAGCGCAGTATCGTCACCTTTCCGCTGGTCGGTTTACTGCTCGGCGCCATCGCCGGCGCGGTGGCGCTCCTCCTGCAGCCGTGGTGCGGCGTCCCGCTGGCCGCGCTTTTCGGCGTGCTGGCGCTGGCGCTGCTCACCGGCGGATTCCACCTTGACGGGCTGGCTGATACCTGCGACGGCATTTTCTCCGCCCGCACCCACGATCGGATGCTGGAGATCATGCGCGACAGCCGGCTGGGCACCCACGGCGGGCTGGCGCTGATCTTCGTGCTGGTGGCGAAAGTGCTGGTTATTGGCGAGCTGCTGCTGCGTGATATCCACCCCATCGCAGCCCTGGCGGCGGCCTGCGCCGTCGGTCGCGGGATGGCGGTGCTGCTGATGTATCGTCATCGCTATGCGCGGGAAAAGGGGCTGGGCAATCTGTTTATCGGCAAAATTAGCCTGCAGCAGACGCTGGTGACGATGGCGATGGCGATCGCGCTGGCCACCGCCCTGCTGGGGCTACAGGGACTGCGCGCCGCGCTGATCCCCCTGGTGCTGATCTGGGGTCTGGGATGGGCGCTGAAGCGAACCCTCGGCGGGCAGACCGGGGATACCCTCGGGGCGGCGATTGAGCTGGGCGAATTACTCTTTTTACTGGCGCTGCTGTAAGGCCTGACGCCAACGGTGAGGAACAGAATGGAAACACTTTCGGCGTTACTGGCTGCCATTCCGCAGCCCGATGTGGCGGTCATGGCGCGCGCTCAGCAGCATATTGATGGCCTGTTAAAGCCGCCCGGCAGCCTTGGCCGTCTGGAGACGCTGGCGGTGCAGCTGGCCGGTCTGCCTGGCTTGCAGGGGCAGCTGGCGCTGGCGGAGAAAGCGATTGTGGTCATGTGCGCCGACCATGGCGTCTGGCATGAAGGCGTGACCCCTTCGCCGCAGGGGGTGACGGCCATTCATGCCGGCAATATGGTGCGGGGCAACACCGGCGTCTGCGTGCTGGCGGCGCAGGCCGGGGCCAGGGTGCAGGTGGTGGATGTCGGCATCGATGCCGACCCGCTGCCGGGCCTGATTAACCTCAAGGTGGCCCGCGGTAGCGGGAATATCGCCCGGACGGCGGCCATGAGCCGCCAGCAGGCGGAGACGGTGCTGCTGGCCAGCATGCATCTCACCCGCCAGCTCGCTGCCGACGGGGTGAAAGCCTTCGGCGTCGGCGAATTGGGAATGGCCAATACCACCCCGGCCGCAGCGACGATCAGTGTCCTGACGGGCAGCGACCCTGACGCGGTGGTGGGCTGTGGGGCCAATCTGCCGCTGGCGCAGCGGGGCCATAAGGTGGCGGTGGTGCGCCAGGCGATAGCCCATAATCAGCCGAACCCGTCGGACGGGCTGGATGTCCTGGCGAAGGTGGGGGGTTACGATCTGGTGGGCATGACCGGGGTGATCCTCGGGGCGGCCTCCTGTGGCCTGCCGGTGGTGCTGGATGGCTTCCTCTCCTATGCCTCTGCCCTGGCCGCCTGCCGCATGGCCCCGTCGGCGCACCCTTATCTTATTCCTTCACACCTGTCGGCGGAGAAAGGAGCGCAGATCGCCCTCGACGCGCTGGGTCTGCGGCCGTATCTCGATATGGACATGCGCCTGGGAGAGGGCAGCGGCGCCGCGCTGGCGATGCACCTGCTGGATGCCGCCAGCGTGATGTACAACCAGATGGGAACGCTGGCGCAGAGCAATATTGTGTTGCCCGATAGCGCGCCGTCGTCCTGATGGTAAAACGCATCGTCCCGCGATGGAGGCGATGCGCCGGGTTTACAGGGCCTGCTGCCAGACCGCCTGGGGCAGGAGATAAACCTTCGCCGGGGCGCGCATGCCGTCGGTGACAATATGGCGGATGCCGCTGGCCATCACCGCGAGGGTGACGTCAAAGGCGTTCAGGCTGTCGCCGAAGCCAGCGGTCAGATTGAGCATTGAACCATTGGCCAGCAGATAGACGGTTTTGTCGGCCATGCGGTAGGCGTTGATATACGGCATCACCTCTTCCTGGGGGTACTGGCGCAGGTACTCGCCGTCGATCTCTTCCGCCACGTGGCCGACGTTAAGGATAAATACTCCCGCTTTCGCCCGGTCCAGCGCCTGGCGATTAACCACGTTTTTACCGCCTGTCGCTGTGGCCACCACGTCCGCCGAGGCGATTGCCTCCTGGAGGTCCACCACGTGCCAGCCGTCGTAGGCCGCCTGCAGACGGCGGGCAGGATCGATCTCCGCCACCATCACCTGACCGCCAAAAGCTTTTGCCGCCGCCGCGACGCCCTGGCCGACCAGGCCGTAGCCGATCACCAGCACTTTTTTCTCATGCAGGGTGAGGTGAGTGGTCTGGAAGAAGGTGTGCCAGGCGGTGAGACCGACCATATGGCGGTTGTGCAGCCCCTCTTTGACCGGCAGATCGTCCCAGTTAAAGATCGGATAGCCTGGCTGAATATCCCCCAGCCGATTGACGCCCGAGCCGGTGGCTTCCAGACCCGCCACGATGTTCCCAAACTCGCCGCGCTGGTGGAGCAGGGTGGTGATATCGGCGCCCATCTCGCACAGGTGAGTGGGCTGCCAGGCAATCGCTTTTTCCCATGACTGTTGCCAGTCGGCATCGCTCATATTGCGCCACGCGCAGGCCTCGGCGCCGCGCTCCACCAGCCAGGCCACCACGTCGTCCTGCACGGTGGTGGGGTTACAGGTGGTTAAAAAGACCTGAGCGCCCTTGTCGAGGATCCCCTGCACCAGCGGGATCATTTTCATGTCGAGGTGCATACAGCAGGCCAGACGCACGCCGCTGAGGTCGGGCAGCGCGGCGACCTGACGCAGGGTACGCGGCATATTCTGGCTGGCCCATGCCACTTCTTTCGCTAAAGAGATTTTATTATTCACTGGGTTATGACCTTCAATTCGCAAAAGGGGTATCCCCCTGACCGAAAAGGGATTCTATCAGCCCCCGCGAGAATTCACAGCACAATGCCGTCGGACATCGCCGCGCGCGCTATCCCCTGCGAAAGACAGGGTTGTTAATTTAAGGTTAAAAAAAGAAAATAAAATATAAGTAATTCCTATGATTTGAGCGATGAAGCGATGTTGAGTGTTATTCCTGCGGGGATGTTTTCACGGCTGCGGATTTTCCTTGGCCGCCTGAAGCCGCACGCGCTGCCGGTGGCCCGCCGGCATATCGTGCTGGGATCCATTGGCGCCGGCACCGGACTGGCGGTGACCAGCATGTTCAGCCACTGGCTGCTCGGCGAAGTCAATCTGTGGTTTATTGCCCCGATGGGGGCCTCGGCGGTACTCCTGTTTGGCGTACCGAGCAGCCCGCTGGCGCAGCCGTGGTCGATTGTCGGCGGCAACGTGCTGTCGGCGCTGATCGGCGTCACGGTGGGTATGCTGGTCCCCGATGCGGCGCTGGCCTGCGGTCTGGCGGCGGCTCTGGCCATCGCCGGGATGTATTTTCTGCGCTGTCTGCATCCCCCCGGCGGCGCGGTGGCCCTGACGGCGATCCTCGGCGGCGCCGGGGTGCACAGCGAAGGCTATCACTTTGTGCTGACCCCGGTGCTCCTCAACTCGCTGATGCTGGCGCTGCTAACTATTGTGTTTAATAACCTGGTTGGCCGCCGTTATCCGCATCCGCTGGCGGCGGAGGAGGTCAAATCCAGGGCGGTGCCGCTGGGTATTTCGGTCACCCGGGAAGATATTCACGCCGCGCTGCTGGAAGGCCAGTTCCTCGACATTGATGAAGACGATGTCCAGGAGTTGCTGGAGAATATCGAGCAGCAGGCGCGGCAGCGTATCGCGACGGCAGCCCGCCGCTAAGGGCGTACTGCGGGCTGCGGGGTACAGATCGCCGGTAAGATACTGCGCGACCCCGCGGCCAAAGCTCCAGTCGCCTTTCTGGTTACTGATAATCGACACCATCAGATCATCGCCGCTCAGGCCGCAGTGTTCCGCCAGCTCCTCCTGCAAAATGGCGAAGAAGCGCTGCTTCTGCGCCTCGCTGCGCGGGCTGGTATAGACCCGCACCACCACCAGATCCCGCGTGCGGGTCAATCCGAGGCCGGTATCTTCAATCACCATATGGTGGGCTTTGTTTTCATGAACAATCTGGTAACGGTCGCGTTCTGGTACCTCGAAGGCGCGCAGCACGGCGCGATGGGCGGCATCCAGCAGGGTTTTGACCTCCTGTTCCGTACGGCCTTCAATCAGGTCAAATGTCAGTAATGGCATGCAGGTGCTCCTTATCGTTAGGGAATAATGATGGGCTCAACAAGATGCTAGCCGATGCCGCCGCCGGCAAAAACCGCTATAGTTGAATACATTGTTTTTACTGGTGAACAATCACATGAGCGAGAGTCGTCCGGAGAGTTACTGGCTCCATCTGTACTGGCTGACGGTGCTGGAAGAACAAAAAAGCTATACCCGGGCCGCGGAAAAGCTGGGGATCAGCAAGTCGGCTATCAGCCAGAAAATCAGCGAGCTGGAGCGGGTGACCGGTAAAACCCTCGTCCATCGCACCACCCGCAGCGTGAGCCTCAGCGACGACGGACTGCGGCTGGTGGCGGAGCTCAACGAGCCGTTTGGTCAGCTGCGGGATATTTTCACCGGCGCCTGCGATGAGGGCGGGCCGCTGCGGGGAACGCTGCGCCTGACCGCGCCGGTGGCCTTTTCCCGCCAGCAGCTGGTCCCGGCAATCGCGCCTTTTTTGCATCAGCATCCCCAGCTGCATCTGCAGCTTGAGGTCACCGACCGGCTGGTCTCTCTGGCCAGCGAAGGGTTCGATCTCCGCCACTGTCGGCGCGAGGCGCTCCCGGATACCCATGTCGCCTGGCCGCTGTGTCACACCGCGACGCTTACCGTCGCGTCCGCCGACTATATTCGCCGCCATGGCCGCCCGGAAACCCCCGAAGATCTGCGCCACCACCAGTGCCTGACCTATCCCCGTGGGCCACAGCGCCCGCAGTGGACGTTCGCCTCCCGTCAGTCGCCCGATGCTCGGGTGACCATCAACGTGCAGGGGCCATTCGCCACCAATAACAGCGAGTCGCTACGTGATGCGGTGCTGGCGGGGCTTGGGGTGGCGCTGTTGCCGGATTTCAGCGCCCGGGAGGCCATTGGCCGCGGGCTGGTGCAGGAGCTGCTGCCGGCGTGGCAGCCGGTGGAGGTGTTTGCCGACCGGCTGTACGTCATCCGGCCCTATACTCCGCGCGTGTCGCGCGCGGTGGAAACCTTCAGCCGCTACCTGAAAGCGACCTTCAGCGAGACGCGTCCAGCTCCTGCGCCAGCGCCTCGCTAAAGCGGGGCAGCAGATGGCGCTCGCCGGGAAGCAGCTGCGCGAGAGTAACGGTCTTGTCAGCGCAATAGACCCGCTCGCTGCCGAGCTGTGCTTCAAAGGCGTTCGCCGCCTGATGCGCCGCGCTCAGATCGGCGTCAATAAGGATCACCGCATGGGCCAGCACCACGTGGCCGCCGCCCGCCGCCAGCGGCCGCCAGTACTGGGCGGTACCGACAATCTTGCGCGCCTCCGCGCCTTCTCCGCAGGCAAGATTATACCGTCCATCGCAAAAGGAACCGCTCACCGCCCGGGCGTGGCTGGCAACGCCGAAGCGCGCGAGGGTGCGCTGCAGCACAGCGCACAGCGAATGATAGATCGGTTCGGCGGCTTCGCCGAGCGGCTGCTGCACCGGCCAGGCGAGGCTAAGGTTGATAATGCCCGGCCCCTGGGGCACCAGACCGCCGCCGGAGCGGCGAAGCCATACCGGCCAGCCGCGCGCGGCAAAATGCGCGCTGACCGCCGGCAGATCCGTAAACTGACGATAGCTCCCCGGCACCACCAATCCCTGCGGCGCCTGCCAGAGCTGGGCGACGGCCTCGCCGGCGCTGGCTTTGGCAAACAGCGGCTGTTCCGCCTGGGTGGGATCCTCGCAAAACTGCAGCGCCAGCGAAGAGGGGGAAAAACGGCGAGGCCAGCAGTCGGCCAGGGTTAACTGAGACATGTATTCTCCTTACCGGAGGGCGCGGGTTACGCCCTCCGCTGGTGGGTCAGTCGACGGGGTGCTTTTTCATCATCAGCGCGGTGAGCGCTGACAGCAGGCATCCTGCGGTCAGATAGAGGGCCACGCTGTGCCACGATCCGCCGGAGAAGGTGACCAGCGCCGCGGCAATAAACGGGGTAAAGCCGCCGCCGACCACGCTCGCCACCTGGTAGCCGACGCCGGCGCCGCTATAGCGATAGCTGGCGCCGAACAGCTCGGTAAACATCGGCTGCTGGACGCAGACCACCATATCATGGGCGATATTGGCCAGCATCAGGGCGAAGAACAGGATCCAGAAAACGGACTGACTCTCCAGCGCCATAAAGAACGGGAAACCGCTCAAAGTGCCGATCAGCGCCCCGGTGATATAGATCCGCCGACGGCCAAAGCGGTCTGCCAGCCAGGCGAAGCAGGGGATAGTCAGGCAGCTAAGACCGCCCACCAGCAGGCCAATGTTGAGAAACAGCTCGCGCGGCAGGCCGAGGTTTTGCGTGGAGTAGTTGAGGGCGAAGGCGGTGACGATATACATCGTCAGCAGTTCACACAGCCGCAGGGCGATAATCAGTAAAAACGCTCCCGGATGGCGAAGCAGCGCTTTCACTACCGGTAGCCGCTTTTTCTTCTGCGGCGCGTTGCCCTGGCTCTGCTGCGCTTCAAACTCCTGCGATTCCGCCATGCCGTTGCGGATCCACAGCGCAATAAGGACCAACACCACGCTGAACAGGAACGGTAAGCGCCAGCCCCAGCTGAGGAACTGCTGGTCGCTGGTCAGGCTGCTAATCAGCGATACCAGCCCGGTAGAGAGCAGGAGGCCGACGCCGTAGCCCACCTGCACCCCGCTGCTGTAAAAGGCTTTTTTCCCCTGTGGGGCATTCTCCACCGAGAGCAGCGCCGCGCCGCCCCATTCGCCGCCGACGGCGAATCCCTGAACCGCTCGCAGGAACACCAGCAGCACCGGCGCCCACCAGCCGATCTGGTTGAACGAGGGGAGCAGGCCGATGCAGGCAGTGGCGATACCCATCATCCAGACGGTCATCATCAGCATCCGTTTCCGCCCGAGGCGATCGCCGAAGTGGCCAAAAATAATTCCGCCGAGCGGGCGAAAAAGAAACCCAACGCCGAAGGTGGCAAAGGCGGCAAGCGTTCCCATCGCCGGGCCGATTTGCGGGAAAAATTCGCGGTTGAACACCAGCGCGGCGGTAATGCCATAGAGAAGAAAATCGTACCAGTCGACCACCGCGCCGGCAAAACTACCCCAAGCCGCCCGCCGGGCCCGATGTAGTGAATCTGGCGCCTCGCCGGGCTGCACGCTTATTGTTGAATCCATACCCTGTCCTGTCAGTCACGTACTTCATTGTTATTGGAATGAGACGCTTTTACCGTTGCGTCTGCTCTGAGACTACCGCGCAGCGGCCGTGGAGGAAAGTAGTTTGCCTGCTAAGCGGGGGAGATGGCGCAAAAAAGAATCGATGGGAAAGACGGTCGAAATCACACCCTGGACTTAACATTCTGGCAATTTGCCATCCAGCTTATACTTTTAATTAAATCAACGGATAACAAAGATGGACACCTTTTAAGAATCGACGTAAATGGTTTACACTTAACGTGTCTCCCTCTCTGGAATGGTGAGTAAAATGCGTCTACTTCTTGCAGTTTTATTTTGTTCTGTCATGTTGCCTTCTGCTTATGCTGAAAAACTGCCTGCGCCGACAGGAAAACCTGTACTGACCATTTCCGGAAAAATCGGAAATATGAATGTCGGCGACAAGGCCGTTTTTGATCTCGCAATGCTGGAAAAACTGGGGATGAAGACGATAGAAACCACCACCCCCTGGTACACCGGCAAGGTTCGTTTTGACGGTATTCCCCTTAGTAAACTCATGGATTTAGTCGGCGCGAAAGGCACATCGGCCCGCGTGCTGGCGCTGAACGACTACACCACCATTATCCCGATTGATGATTTTTATAAATTCCCGGTCATTATGGCGTTAAAAATGAACGGTCAATATATGCGCATTCGTGATAAAGGCCCGTTATTTATTGTCTACCCTTACGACAGCAGTGCTGAATTACAGAACCAGATCTATTATTCCCGATCGGCCTGGCAAGTTTCAAAGATGATTATAGAATAAGGGTTGGATCTTGAATCGAATACTCACGGCTATTATTTTGTCGTTATTTGTTGTCACCGGATATATTACTTATCTGGTGCATGAGCGACAAAGTGAGTTGCAAAAATTTACCCGCTATACGGACTCGTGGTCAATGTCGCAAATGGTGTCGGAATATATGCGGCTGGAGTCTCGTCTGGCGGGAATGGCTATTGGGGCCGAAGGGGCGGACCACGATGAGGTGCGCCTGCGTCTTGAGATCATGATGAGCCAGATCGAGCTTCTGCAGGAGGGCGATCTGGGTAAATTCATCAATAAAAGCGAGCAGCGGAAGACGGTGGTTGCGACGCTGATTCGTAATCTTCATCTGCTCGATAAACAAGTTGATACCATGACGCCGGAGCAGGTCAGACAGATCCTGCCGGTGTTAAGCGAGCTGGATGGTCCGCTGACCTCAATAGCCGCTGCCACCCTGACGCAAGATATCAATATCGTTAATATCACCCATGATAAAATCCAGCATCTCTATTATATCTACTCGGTGATCTCCATTCTGCTGATCGCCATGTGTATAACTCTCGGTCTGCTGATGCTCCGACAGAATAATAATCTGCGTCGCGCCCATGTTCGTATGAAAACGCTGGCCAACGATCTGCAGGCCTCGAAAGAGAAGCTGCAGGTGCAGAACCGCCGACTGCAGTACGATGCCTACCATGATTCGCTGACCGGTATGCCCAACCGTCTCTCTTTCTGGCAGCGGCTGCAGGAGATCGTCAACCAGGTGCGTCCGTATAAGGGATGCGCCGTGGTGATGCTTTTCGACCTCGACAGCTTTAAGGATGTGAACGATACCCTTGGCCATGATGCTGGCGATAAGCTGCTGCAGGATCTGGCCAGTCGCCTCTCTTTTTTCCGCAAAACCTCCGAGACGCTGTATCGCCTTGGCGGTGATGAGTTTGCGATGCTCTCCTACGATCTCACTGAGGAGATGGCCCTTGAGCGGGCCAATGTTATCCGGGAGAAGATCAGCCAGCCCTATCAGATCTACGATGCGCAGATTAATATCGACGCCTGCATTGGGATCGTGATCTCTGACGGTGAAAGTCGTACCGATTATCTGTACAAGTGCGCCGACCTCGCGCTGTATGAGGCGAAAAAAGAGGGTAGCGGCCATGTGCAAATCTTCCGGCCGGGGATGCTGCAGCGCCTGCAGGAGAACAAATCGTTTGAAGACGATCTGCTGCAGGCCCTGGCCCATGACGAATTCAAAGTCTACTATCAGCCGATCGCCGATACCGTCACGCGCGAAATCTACGGCTATGAAGCTCTGGTTCGCTGGTTCCATCCGGTGCGTGGCGCCGTGCCGCCGACGGTGTTTATTCCGGTGGCAGAGAAAATCGGTCTTATTAATGCCCTTGGCGAATGGGTGCTGAAAACCGCCTGTGCCGAAGCGGCCAGCTGGGCGACGCCGCTGAAGGTCTCGGTCAACGTTTCACCAATTCAGTTGATGAATACATCGCTGACCGACACCATTATCGAGGTGCTGCATCAGACCGGCCTCGATCCGCGACGTCTTGATCTGGAGATCACCGAGTCGGACGTATTCAATGAGAACACCCGTTCGCTGGAAATTCTCAGCCAGCTGCGCGAGCTGGGCATTCAGATCTCCATCGATGACTTTGGTACCGGCTATTCTTCCCTGTCCCGTTTAAGCTACTTCCCGTTCGATAAAATTAAAATCGACCGCTCGTTTGTCATCAATATTCCGGAACAAAAAGACGATCTGGATATCGTCCGCCTGATTATCAGCATGGGAAAGAGCCTGCATATGCGCATTGTGGCGGAAGGTGTAGAGACCGAAGAGCAGTTGGCTTCGCTGCAGGCGCTGGGCTGTGACCTGGGTCAGGGATATTTAATCGGCAAACCGAGTCCGCTGCGCTAACAAATTTTTAACGCGTTTATTTTTATTCTCCCGGGCGATTTCAGGATCCTGAAATCGCCTTTTTTATTTTCTCTTAGCGCTAATCCCTGCGAGGTATAAAAAGGAGTAGGCGTAAAATTCCACAACAAAATAATATCCTTAACGTTTAAAAGGGGTATATGATATGCATCATATAGGCTATTTCTGAACGTCGCGTTTGAGACGGTAAAGTGAGGCACAATCATGCAGCGAATCATTATTCCCACCCATTACGTTCACACCCGCAGCACGCCGCTGTGGACCAAAGAGACCGCCCCGGCCTCTATCTGGCGCCGCCATCTGGATGCCGGCACCCGGCAGGGCGTCTACCCTCGTCTCTCGGTGATGCAGGGGGCGATCCGCTATCTCGGCTATGCCGATGAAACCAGCCCCGAGCCCGTTGAAACCCTGACTATTGAAGCCGGCCAGTTTGGCGTCTTTCCGCCGGAGAAGTGGCACTGTATTGAGGCCCTCTCAGAGGACACGGTTTTTAATGTCGACTTTTATGTTGATCCAAAAATTCTCATCGAGGGATAACAAGAGATGACCAGTGAAAATAAAGGTTATACCTTAGCGCTAGAGAATGGCCGACTTCACCAGAAGCAGGAAAAAATATTTCTTAAACCAATGGTGTTGTATATTCCACAGCAGGCGGTGGAGGCCGTTAATGACCTGCTGAGCAAGTTGCCGGACGACAGGGAAGAGGGGGAGTTTCTGTTGACGGTCACCAATAATAATAACGGCGTCTCGGTTGATAAAACCTTTTCCTCGCTGGCGGCGCTGCGCGACCCACTCACCGCGGCTGATGCGGTGAAGGATCTGATCAATATCGTTCGCGGCTACGAGTCCGATGAAGAGACCAACGTCTGCGGCTGGTAAGCCCGCTATCCCGCAGTCGGATGGCCGCCGTCGCCCGACGCCATCTGGCTGAGCAGCCACTCCCGCAGAGCGATAATATCCGCCCGCTGCGCTACCGCTTCGGTAGTGACCAGGTAGTAGCGGGCGCCAGGCAATGCGTTGCTGAACGGCGCGGACAATACGCCGCGCTGCAGCAGATCCCGCGCCAGCAGTTCGCTGGCGATCACCACTCCCTGACCGGCCACCGCCGCCTGCAGGGCATGGGTCTCATCGCTAAAGGTTAACCCCGCATCAATATTCAGCGTCGGCGGTCCATAGCGCCGACGCCAGTTCTCCCAGCTCGGCGAATCAGCTGGCACGCGCCGGTTGGCAACGTGAAACAGCGTCACCCGCTGCAGATCTTCAGGCCGGCTGAGGCCCAGAGTCGGGCTGGCGACTACGATAAAGCGATCCTCATACAGCAGCGTGCAGTACAGGTCCGGCTCCGGCGTTTCACGATAGCGAATCGCGGCGTCTACCGTGCCCAGATGCAGATCCACTCGTTCGACGCTGGTGTGTAGCCGCAGGTCGATAGCCGGAAAGCGGGCGGTGAAATCCGCTAGCCGCGGCACCAGCCAGTGGGTGAGAAAATTGGAGGTGGTGGTGACAGTTAAGGATGGCGGCTGACGGGCATGAGCGATCTGGACGACGGCCTGTTCCAGGGCGCTAAAGGCGCGTTGGGTGGCGGCGTAAAGGATCTCGCCATCAGCGGTCAGACTGACGCCCTGCGCGCTGCGTTCGCAGACCCGGCACTCCAGCACCGACTCCAGCAGTTTAATCTGATGGCTGACCGCCGTCGCGCTGACGCCGAGCGCCTGGGCGGCCTGTTTAAAACTGCGGTGGCGGGCGACGGCATGAAAAGCGCGTAGCGCCCCCAGCGGCGGCAGACGGGGTGGTCTCATGGCTGAGTTTTTCTCATCTATGGCTGAAAACTATGCGTTTGTGTAAGGCAATATAGTGGCGATAGGCTACGGGCATGTAAAGACAATGACATGAATTAAATTCATGCAGCTTCGCCTGTCAGGAGTCAACTATGCACGTTGTAAGCCGCTACACCGCCGCGGAAGCCGCGGCAACGATCGACCCCCGCGGCCGCGCTATCGCCCTTAGCGTGGTCATCGCCGCCGGGGCCTTGCTGTTAATCATGCCCCCGGTTATCGGGGTGACCGGCACGCTGAGTCTGCTGACGGCGCTGATTGCGGCCTTTGGCGTCGGGTGGGGATTCACTCGCGGACAATCCTGGCTTTATCGCTCACCCCTGGCGGCGACGCGCTGGGCCTTTCTGCTGTCAGCGGCCGGCTGGCTGCTGGCGCTGGTGGCCTGGTATGGCGGGCAGGACTGGCCGGCACTGCTGCCGGGCGTGGCGTGCGGTGGGGCGGGAGCGGCTGTCGCCTGGCGCATTGCGGCGGGTAGGACGGCGCTGCCGGGGATGCGGGTCATCGGCGCCACGGTGCTGAGCGTAGCTATCGCCATCGCGGCGACGCTACTGACCTGGCATACTGCGGGAGGAGGACGCCATGGCGTCTGCTTTGCCTTCGCCGTGCTGCTTGACTGGGCGCTGCTCGGCGCGCTGATGGTGCGGATCCGCCAGCAGGAGAGTGCGGCCTGATACCAGACGCGGTCTGGTCCAGGATCGGCGAATCAAGCGAGACAGGGTAAGTTGTCCCGCCCGGCGTTAAATATCTTCTACACTGTTACAGGCATCACATTCCTGTGCGGTCGGCACTCCTGCCGGCCGCCGTCGGCGTTCAGCCCAGGCACGGGCCTGCAGGCTGGTTATCCTGAAAGAGGAGTCTGTAATATGGCATTTGTCACCACCCAAGACGGCGTCAATATTTACTTTAAAGACTGGGGTCCAAAGGAAGCTCAGCCGATTGTTTTTCATCACGGCTGGCCGTTAAGCGCTGACGACTGGGATAACCAGATGTTATTTTTCCTTGCCGAAGGGTTCCGGGTCATCGCTATCGATCGTCGGGGTCATGGCCGCTCCGATCAGGTTAGCGAGGGGCACGATATGGACCATTACGCGGCGGACGTCTCGGCGGTGGTGGAGCATCTGGATCTGCACAATGCGGTCCACGTCGGGCACTCCACCGGCGGCGGCCAGGTCGCACGCTACGTCGCCCGCTATGGTCAGCCGCAGGGGCGGGTGGCGAAGGCGGTGTTAATTAGCGCCGTCCCGCCGCTAATGGTGAAAACCGAGCAGAACCCGGGCGGGACGCCGATCGAGGTGTTTGACGGTTTCCGCAAAGCGCTGGCGGCGAACCGCGCCCAGTTCTATCTCGACGTCGCCTCTGGCCCGTTCTATGGCTTCAATCGTGATGGAGCAGAGATATCCCAGGGAACGATCCAGAACTGGTGGCGACAGGGGATGATCGGCAGCGCCAAAGCCCATTATGAAGGCATTAAGGCGTTTTCAGAGACCGACCAGACGGAAGACCTTAAGTCGATCACTTTGCCGGTGCTGGTGATGCAGGGAGATGACGACCAGGTGGTCCCCTATAAAAATGCGGCCATCCTGCAGGACAAGCTGCTGCCGAACAGCCAGCTGAAAATTTATCCTGGCTTCCCGCACGGGATGCACACCTCCCACGCCGATACCATCAACGCCGATCTGCTGGCGTTTATCCGCGCCTGATCTGCCCTCTTTGCCGGGCAGAGTGCCGTTAATGGCATTCCGCCAGCGCCCTGGCCGCCAGTCGCCTGGGGCGCGCCGGTTGACGTGCAGAGGAAATCTGCTTAACTCATGGGGTACCTGACGACTATTTTCCCCTCGCAGGATAAAACGCCGGGTTTCTCTGCGGAAACCCGGCGGAATTCTGCGCAAGAGACAAGTGAGAGACAATGAAATTAGCCGGACTTCATCCCGACGAGCAGCGTCGCCTGCAATCGCTACGCTCTTCCGGGCTGTTGAATAGCGGAAAAGAAGAACGCTTCGATCGCCTGACCAGGCTTGCCCGTTCGCTGTATAACCTGCCGGTGGCGTCCATCAGTCTGGTGGGGGAAGATCTCCTGCATATCAAGTCCTGTGCCGGTCTCGATGTGGACACGGTGCCGAGAGATATTTCATTTTGCGCCCATACCATTCTGCAAACCGACCCGCTTATCGTCAACGACATGCAGCAGGACGAGCGCTTTCACGATAACCCGCTGGTCATTGAGGCGCCGTTTATCCGCTTTTACGCCGGGTATCCGGTGCAACTGCCGGATGGCGCGACCGTCGGGTCGTTCTGCCTGATGGATCACCACCCGCGATCGTTTTCCGCCCATGAAATGCAGATCTTAAGCGATCTGGCGGCGATCGTGGAGGATGAGTTCAAGGTGCTGGATGCGGCAACCTCGGATGAGCTGACGGGACTGTTTAATCGCCGGGGGTTCCTCACCCTGGCAGAGTATGCCCTGCTGACGGCCCAGCGCCGCCATGAGCCGGTGAGCCTGGCGTTTGTCGACCTCGATCGCTTCAAGCACATCAATGATACCTGGGGGCATGAAGAGGGCGATCGCGCGCTGATCGCCATCGCCGACTTGATGAAAGCGGCCTTCCGCGAGTCCGATATCCTCGCGAGGCAGGGTGGGGACGAATTTATCATTCTGTTCGCCAATACCAGCCCCCACGATGCCGCGACGGCGATGGAGACGCTCAGCCACAACGTGGCGCGTTTCAACCAGCAGGCGGCCAATCCCTGGCAGCTGGCGTTCTCCTGGGGCTGCGTCGAATATGATCCCGCCAGCCATCCCAGTCTCAACGCGCTGGTGGCCACCGCTGACCGCCTGATGTACCAGGCGAAGCAGAAGCAGGGACGCGAGCGCCGTTAATCCTTTGCGGCGGTGGCACTCAACAGGTACTGCTGCGCCTGCTGCCGCTTCTGCGCATAGCTGCTGAGCAGCGCCTGCTGCGATTTCCCTTCGTTATCGTAAAACAGGCCGCCTTCGTCGGTGATAAAGCGATAATGCTGTTCCAGCTGGTTTATCACCCAGTCAATGCGTTGCAGGGTGAGTAAGGTACAGGACTGACCATGCAGGTCGTCTTCAATATCCAGCACATGTGAGCGAAAGGCCTCTACGGCAAACAGCCGGCTCAGCGCGGCAGGGTCCGCCAGCGCCGACTCCCAGCGCGCCGTCAACTGCTGAAAGTGAGCCAGCACCAGCGGGTCAGCGCGCCGGGCGCGAAGCCAGACCAGCTTCCGGCGGTAGCTTTCGACCGCCAGCCGCTTCAGATCGCGATAGTGCGCCAGCTGCTGTTCGGCGTCAGGGATCCGGGTCATCAGCCAGCTAAAAAAGAAGCGAGTCTCAAAACGTTCGACAAAGTGGAACAGCGGGTCGGCCAGACCATTGCTGTTGAATTCTCTCAGCGGGTCGAAGGGATACATATAGCCAAAATCGAACAGCCACAGCTGCTCCTGCCGATCCACCAGCAGATTCCCACTACAGAGATCCCACTCCATCAGCCCCTGTTCTTCGCAGGCTTCCAGAGTAGTAAATAGCTGGGCGATCAGCGGCGGGGTTAACTGGTGTATCGGCTCGCCGTCGATCCAGGGGGAGAGCAGGATGCCGAGGCGATAATCGGCATACAGCGTTGGGACGATGTGGGTGAAGCGCGGCGCGGTGACCGGGTCATCCTTCAGCTGTTGCAATGCCTGCCGACGCTGTACCTCATTTAAAAACGACAGCTGGCCGTTGAGGTTGGCAACGCCGGCGACGGCGCGACGTTTCTTTAAATTGTACTCCTTGCCGGCGATGCGCAGACGATAAACCTCGCCGGTCAGGCCTGAGCCGTATACCTGCACCACATAGGGGGAATCGGGGCCCAGTGCGGCGAGGGTCTCCGGCGGCAGCGGGCAGTGGCTGGCGTTGCCGACGATAAGAGGTTCTCCGCTGCGATCGAACGCCTGCTGTTGCTGTTGTCTGAGGTTCATGGTGCCTCCGGGTATAACGTTAGACAGAGTGGATAATCCACGCTATCTCACCCGCAAACGGTAGTGAATTCATCCTACTGGCAGGCGCTTTTTCAGGCTGAGCTGGGGTGCGTTCACGGAGGACACGCGGGGCGTAGGGAGGCGGTAGGGAACGGCAAGCGTCTGGAACGCATACCTGACGTCGTTGTCAACGAGGTGCTTGC
>OGGW01001598.1_pt1 | contig 16870 bp, 13 predicted proteins | sample 1571291 | NCBI WGS metagenome assembly OGGW01 (sample SAMEA2582028, study PRJEB24529) | metagenome | biome: Human gut stool | place: China | collected 2011 | reverse complement strand
TTCCCGCCGCTTATGCGGCGAACAAGCGTTTTGCGGAGCAAAACCTTGAAATGGATGGGCTTTGCCCGGACATTTGAGTGAAATGCAGAGTTCCCATGTGCCCCCGGCACATGGGATGCAACCAGCCAGATCGACAACGTGATGGACGGCGATCTGGACGGTTTCCTGAATGCCTACCTGACGCAGCTGGCCACCGGCGAACTGAAAAAGTAAATGCCAGAAAAGGCGCGGCTGAAAGGCCGCGTCTTTCTTCCGAAAGCTGATATGAAAGGAACCAATCTAATTTATGAGTAAGCAAAACGCCGCGGGTGCGGCTCCTCAGGAAAACAAGATGGGCGTTCTGCCGGTAGGCAAGCTGCTGACCGGTATGGCGGTGCCCATGATGATCTCCATGCTGGTACAGGCGCTGTACAACATCGTGGACAGCGTGTTTGTCTCCCGGCTCAGTGAGAACGCCTTCAACGCCGTGGGTCTGGCGTTCCCCCTCCAGAGTCTGATGATCGCCGTGGGCGCAGGTACTGCCGTGGGCATCAACGCCCTGCTTTCCCGCTCTCTGGGCGAGAAGAAGCAGGAGATGGCGGACCGGGCTGCCGGCGCGGGTATCTTCCTGCTGCCCATTTGCAGCTATCTTGTCTTTGCCTTCATCGGCCTGTTCCTCTCCCGGCCCTTCTTCATGGCGCAGGCCAAGGCAGTGCCGGAGATCGTGGAATACGGCGTGCAGTACACCCGGATCTGCTTGGGCCTTTCCGTGGGTATTTTCAGCCAGTTCTGCTTTGAGCGGCTGCTGCAATCCACCGGCCGTACCAGTCTGGCCATGTGCACCCAGCTGTTGGGCGCCATCATCAACATCGTCATGGACCCCATTCTGATCTTTGGACTGTGCGGCGCACCCCGGATGGGGGTGGCCGGCGCTGCTGTGGCCACCGTTGTTGGACAGATCGCGGCGGCGATCGTGGGCCTAATCGTGAATATCAAGTGCAACCACGACATTCACATCCGCCGGGAGAACATCCGCTGGGATCCCATCGTGGCCAAGGAGATCTATCGGGTGGGTATCCCCTCCATCATCATGCAGTCCATCAGTTCTGTGATGACCTTCGGCATGAACAAGATCCTCTTCGTCTTTACCCCCACCGCCACCGCCGTGTTCGGCGCGTATTTCAAGATCCAGAGCTTCGTATTCATGCCTATCTTCGGCCTGAACAACGGCATGGTGCCCATCATTTCCTATAACTACGGCGCAGCCCGGCCCCAGCGGGTGTGGAAGACCATCCGCCTTTCCAACATCACCGCCATGGCCATCATGGTTGTGGGCTTCACCATTTTCCAGCTGTTTCCCTCCACACTGCTGGAACTGTTCGACGCATCGGTGACCATGCTGGCCATCGGCGTTCCCGCCCTGCGGATCATCAGCGTTTCCTTCCTGCTGGCAGGCTTCTGCATCATCGCTGGCTCGGTGTTCCAGGCCATCGGCAATCCGGTGTACAGCCTGATCGTTTCCGTGTGCCGTCAGATGGTAGTATTACTGCCGGTGGCGTGGCTGCTGTCCCGGACTGGACGGCTGGAGTTGGTGTGGTGGTCCTTCCCCATCGCGGAGGTCATGTCCTTCACCCTGAGCACAATCTTCCTGCGCCGCACCGTCAAGTCCGCCAACGAGGTCATGAATTCCAGCGCGGACTGACCGCATGCCTGATTTAAAAGTACACCCCGTTCTTCTGAAAAAGCGGAAGAACGGGGTATATTTTTGCGCATAAAACTGCATGCATGAGCAGCGCACCGCGAACATGCACAAATGCCAGTGCATGAAGTTTTCGTGCATCATTCCCGGTTGCCCTGCGGGGGCGAGGAAATGGCACATTTCTTATTTTACTGTGCTTTTGCATAGCAAAATCCCCCGGAAGAGACCTTCCGGGGGAGAGATGTATGTAGGATTTCAGGACAGGAGCATTTTGTCATTGGCCTCGTCAGAGCCGCTGGCGCGGCTGAACAGGGCCAGCAGGTCGGGGACCGTCAGCTTCTTCTTGTCCTCACCGGAGATATCCACCACCACCCGGCCGGCATCCATCATAATGAGCCGGTTGCCGTGGGCGATGGCGTCCTTCATGTTGTGGGTGATCATGAGGGTGGTGAGGTTGTTCTCCTGCACGATCTGGTCGGACAGAGCCAGCACCTTGTCAGCGGTCTTGGGGTCCAAAGCGGCAGTGTGCTCGTCCAACAGCAGCAGCTTGGGCTGCTTCAGGGAGGCCATCAGCAGCGTCAGCGCCTGACGCTGACCGCCGGAGAGCAGGCCCACCTTGGCGGTAAGGCGGTCCTCAAGCCCCAGATCCAGCGTTTTCAGCAGTTCCCTGTAATCTGCCCGCTCCAAGGCGGTGATGCCCCACTTCAACCCCCGGGGCTGGCCCCGGCGGGCTGCCAGCGCCAGATTTTCCTCGATCTGCATGGTGGGCGCGGTGCCCATCATGGGGTCCTGAAACACCCGCCCCAGAAATGCCGCCCGCTTGTGCTCCGGCAGCTTGGTAACGTCCTGTCCGTCGATGGTGATGGTGCCGGAATCCACCTGGAACACGCCAGCGATGGCGTTCAGCATGGTGGACTTGCCCGCACCGTTGCCGCCGATAACGGTGACAAAATCCCCGTCATTCAGTGTCAGGTTCAGATGGTTCAAAGCTACCTTAGCGTTGATGGTATTGGGATTAAACGTCTTGCAGATATCCTTCAACTCAAGCATGGACGGAACCTCCCTTCTTGGTGTGGATGTGGCCCTTCCAGTAGGGGATCGCCAGGAACACGGCCACGATCAGGGCGGACACCAGCTTCAGATCGTTGGTGTTCAGACCCAGCTGCAAAACGATTTGCAGAACGATGTAGTAGATGACGGCACCGATGGAGACCGCCAGCAGCTTCAAAGCGAAGTTGATGAATACCTTGCCGAAGGCCACTTCGCCGATGATGACGGCGGCCAGACCAATGACGATAGCGCCCCGGCCCATGTTGATGTCGGAGGAACCCTGGAACTGAGCCAGCAGTCCGCCGGAGAGGGCTACCAGACCGTTGGACACCATGAGCCCCAGTACCACATTAGCGTTGGTGTTGATGCCCTGAGCCCGGGCCATATTGGGGTTTGCGCCGGTGGCACGGAGGGAGCAGCCCTTTTCCGTGCCGAAAAACCAGTACAAAACGGCAATGAGCACCACTGTGAATACCACCAGCAAAGGCAGGGGATTATCCAGACTCACCGAACGCACATACCGCTGGGATACCAGCAGATCATACTTATCCACGCCTACTGCCTGATTGGCCTTGCTGCCCATGATCCGCAGGTTGATGGAGTAGAGGGACAACTGGGTCAGAATACCGGCGAGAATGGCGGGGATGCCGCATTTCGTGTGGAACAGGCCGGTGACAAAGCCGGCCAGCATACCTGCCAGAAAGGCGCACAGCAACGCGGCCCAAGCGTTCAGACCTGCCCGGATCAGCATGACGGCCACGGCACCGCCGGTGGCCAGAGATCCGTCCACCGTCAGATCAGCTACATCCAGAATACGGAAGGTGATGTAGACGCCGATGGCCATCAGGCCCCAGATCAGGCCCTGGGCCACAGCGCCCGGCAGCGCATTGAGAAGGGAGGATAGAAAACTCATACCGTTTCTCCTTGTTCACAGCGGGAGGAGGGGATTGCCCCCTCCCGCCAGATTTTCGTTATAGGATCGCGTTTGTTTTGGATCAGCCCTCAATGGCCTCATAGCCGTCCAGAGGCTGGATGCCCAGCTCCTCGCAGATGGTGGGGTTATACTTGGGGGTGGCGTCGGTGTATTCGATGGGCATGGTGGAGATATCCGCCTCGCCGGTGAGGATCTTGGCAGCCATCTTGCCGGTGGTCACGCCCAGATCATAGTAGCTGATGGACAGGGTAGCCACGCCGCAGCCGGAGCAGATACCCTCCTCGCCGCAGATAGCGGGAACACCGGCGGGCACCAGGATGTTGGCGATGGCCTCGGTATTGGAGGCGGCGGTGTTATCGGTGGGGAGATAGACCACATCCGCGTAGTCAGCGGCAGACTGGGTCACGGACGCCACGTCATTGGAGTCGGTGAAGGCAAATTCCTTGGTCTCAATGCCCTTGTTGGCCAGGCAGGTCGCCACTTCCTGGATCTGGTAGCTGGAGTTGGGCTCGGCGGAGCAGAACAGCAGGGCGACCTTCTTGGCCTCGGGGAACCACTCGGTGATCATATCGGCCTGCTGGCTCAGGTCAGCCAGATCGGAGGTGCCGGAGATGTTGCCGCCTACGGTGCCGTCGAAATCGTCAAGATCCAGGGCCACGCCGTAAGCGGTGATGGAGGTGCCCAGAATGGGAATGTCGGCAGTCGCGGAAGCGGCGGCGGTCAGGGCGGCGGTGGCGTTGGCCATGATCAGGTCCACGCCCTCGGAAACAAAGCCGTTGACGATCGTACCGCAGTTGTTGGCCTCGCCGGAGGCGTTCTTGTTTTCAAACTCCACCTGGCCGGGGAGGGCTTCATTCAGAGCGTCGATAAAACCCTGGGTTGCAGCGTCCAACGCAGGGTGCTGCACCAGCTGGCAGATGCCGACCTTATAGGTGGCGCCCTCGGCGGAGGAATTGTCAGAGCTGGCAGAGGAATTGTCAGAGCCGGTGGAGGGTGTCTCCGTCTTGGAGCCGCCGCAGGAGGCAAGGGACAGCGTCATGGCCGCAGCCAGAACAAGAGCGAGCAATTTCTTTTTCATAGTGATCTTCTCCTTTTGTCCGTATCCGGACGAATTCATAAAGTTGGATGCCTTCCAAAAAACAAGGGGGGCTCTGTCCGTGGAACAGAGCCCCCTCGCGTTTAACGAGTGCAAGCCTTATGCCCGGCAGAATGCCTGTTCCGTTTCTGCATTATGAAAGAAGCCCGCAAAATAGCGTGCGTAGCGGTAAATATAGGTAAACATTCCGAAACGCATTGTGAACTCCTTTCTGCCGCACTGAGCTTTGTGATGTTATTACCATACAGCTTTAAACGATTAAAGTCAACTGTGATTTTCTACAAAATGCGGTGAGATTAAATCCGAACTGACGAGCCGCTTTGACAATTTCGTGAAATTCTGCTACACTGCTCATCACAGAGGGTCGGTTACACCTGATATGCCGCGGCTCTCAGAAAAAGAGGATCTGCTATGAATCATTTCAAAAAAATTGCCGGTGTGCTGGAGGCCCACGGCCTGGACGCTGTGCTGCTGACTTGCGAGGCCAACCGCTTTTACGCCTCCGGTTTTCACTCCTCCGGGACGGACGGTGTGGCCATCGTCACTCGAAACCACAACTATTATTTCACCGACAGCCGGTATACGGAGGCCGCAGCCCGCCATGTACGGGATGCGGAGATCCGGCAAACGGACCGGGAACATCCCTACTCCACCCTCATCAACGAGGTCATCGAAAAGGAACACATCACCCGCATGGGGTATGAGGATGAATATATGACGGCGGCGGATTTCCGCCGCTTTTCGGAGAAGCTTCACTGTGAGCTGGTCCCCGCCACGGAGCTTTTGTGGACGCTGCGGGCCGTCAAGGATCAGGCGGAGTTGGAGTGTATGATCCAGGCCCAGCGGATCGCGGAAAAAGCGCTGGCGGACATTCTCGGCGAGATCCGTCCCGGCGTTACGGAAAAGGAAATTGCCGCGCTGCTGCTCTATAAAATGCTGCACTACGGCGCGGAGGACAAGTCCTTTGATCCCATCGTGGTCTCCGGCCCCAACGGCAGCCTGCCCCACGGTGTTCCCAGTGAGAAGCCCATTCAGGCCGGGGAGTTCGTCACCATGGACTTCGGCTGCAAATTCGGCGGCTACTGCTCGGATATGACCCGCACAGTGGCTGTGGGCCATGTGACGGAGGAGATGGAGACTGTTTACAACACGGTCCTCAAGGCCCAGCTTGCCGGAATCGCCGCGGCAAAGGCCGGCGTCACCGGCGCGGCGGTGGACGGCGCCGCCCGGCGGGTCATCGCGGACGCCGGATACGGTCCCTATTTTGGCCACAGCTTTGGCCACAGCGTCGGCGTGGAGATCCATGAAAATCCCAATGCTACGCCGTCCAACAGCAAGCCGCTGCCTGCCGGCGCTGTCATCAGCGCGGAGCCGGGGATCTATCTGCCGGGGAAGCTGGGCGTTCGCATTGAGGATGTGATCGTCATCACAGAACAGGGCTGTCAGGACATTACGCTGGCACCCAAGGAGCTTCTGATCCTGTAAATGGTCCGGAACTATACAAAATGGGTTGTGAGACTGTGCTTTCGCACGGTCCATTTGGTGAAAGGCACTGTTGACAATTTCACGCCGGACTCTCATAATCATGAGAGAAACAGAATTTAGAAACGATCCGAAAGGAGCTGTGGAATGGACAAAGTTTACATTACCGGCCATCGCAACCCGGATACCGACTCCATCGTATCCGCCATGGCCTACGCCGCACTGAAAAACGCTCTGGGGCAGCGGCAGTACTGCGCCGCCCGCCTAGGCCAGATCAGCGACGAGACCAAAGCTGTTCTGGACAAATTCGGCGCACAGCCGCCGGAGCTGATCAACAACGTTCGGACGCAGGTCCGGGACCTGGACTTCGATACGCCGCCCACCCTGTCTCCCGCCGCTACCATCAGCCGGGCCTGGCAGATGATGCAGGCGGACCGGATCTCCGTACTGCCTGTGGCCAATGAGGACGGTACGCTTTACGGTATGCTTTCCGCCGGTGACGTGGCCAGCTACGATATGCTGGCTGTCCGCAATTCCACGGTCAAGAACGTGCCGGTCTATAACCTGCTCTCCGTTTTGGAGGGAAAGGTCCTCAACGAGGGCGGCCAGATCCGGGATGAGATCTCCGGCGAGGTCACCATCGCCCTGCCTGTGGGACGGGAAAACCTGCTGTTTTCCTCTCCGGACAGCATCGTGGTCTGCGGCGATCAGCCGGACATGATCAAGCGGGCACTGGAGCTGCGGGTCACCTGCGTCATCGTCTGTCAGGCGGAGGTCAGCCGGGAGCTGCTGGAGCAGGACACCGATACCTGCATCATCTCCACGCCTTATGACGCGTACCGGGCAGTCCACCTGATCTGCCACTCTCTGCCTATCGAGCGCATCTGCAAGAGCCACGATCTGGTTTCCTTCCATCTGGACGATTATATCGATGACGTGCGCAATACCGTGCTGGAAAGCCGATTCCGGGCTTACCCCATTCTGGATGAAAATGAGCACGTGGTGGGAACCCTGTCCCGATTCCATCTGCTGCGTCCCCGGCGCAAGCGGGTAATTCTGGTGGACCACAACGAAAAGGCCCAGTCTGTGCCCGGTCTGGATCAGGCGGACATTCTGGAGATCGTGGACCACCACCGTCTGGCGGATATTGAGACCAACAATCCTATTTATGTCCGGAATGAGCCGGTGGGCAGTTCTACCACCATCGTTGCGGATATGTATCAGGAAAAGGGTCTGATGCCCTCTGCCAAAATGGCGGGCCTCATGGCTGCCGCCATCGTGTCGGATACGGTCATGTTCAAATCTCCCACCTGCACCCAGCGGGATATCGACATTGCCAACCGGATGTCCCGTATTGCCAATGTCTCTCTGGAAGAGCTGGGGCAGACCATTTTCTCCGCTGCGACCGGTGAAGATAAGAGCGCCGAGGCCATTATCCGCACCGACTACAAGGAATTCCACATTGGCGGTCACAATCTGGCGGTGAGCCAGATCACCTGTCTGGATTCCGATCGTCTTATGGCCCGGAAAGAGGAATTCCTCGCCACGATGGAGACCATCCGTAAGAAGAACGGTCTGGACATTGTGCTGCTGATGATCACGAACGTATTGGTGGAAGGCTCCTACCTGCTGTATTCCGGAGATACGGAAACCATCCGGCAGGCATTCAATATCACCGGCGAGGAAAAGAACTGCGTGTTCCTGTCCAAGATCATGAGTAGGAAAAAGCAAATTATCCCGTCCCTCTCCGCTCTGTGGGGCTGAGAAACGCCGAATACAGACAAAACACCTCCGCATGGATTTTCCACGCGGAGGTGTTTTTGCGCGCTAAACTGCCGAAATAGCGAGAAATAGCAAAAAGGCCCCCGGCGTGTCTTGTAAGACACGCCGGAGGCAAGGTTTTGCTTATCAGACTTACTTCATCAATCCGCACACCAGATCCGTGTAGCCGGAGGGATCGTCCAGCGGCAGTCCCGCGATCAGCAGCGCCTGATCGTACAGCAGCTTGGCGTAGATCTTGGCCTTTTCCGGGTCGGCGGTCACGGCGTTCTCCAGAGCGGTGAAGGCCGGGTGCTCCGTGTTCAGCTCCAGAATCCGCTGGGCCTTGATGCTGCTGTCAGGCTGCATGAGCTGGAAATACTTCTCCATCTCAAAGCTCAGGCCCTCGCCGGCGGTGAGACATACAGGGTGCGATTTCAGCCGTGTGGAGGGTTTCACCTCTGCCACCGCGTCGCCCAGCGTCTCCTTCACGAAGGCAAACACATCCTTATGGGTGTCGGCATCCTCTTTAGCCTTTTCCTGAGCGGACTCGTCGGATGCACCGTCCATGGCGGAGCGGAACTCCTTGTCCTTGTAGCTCCGCAGGGTCTGGGCCACGAACTCGTCCACTTCCTCTGTGAAGTAGAGGATCTCCACCCCCTGATCCTTCAAAGCCTCCAGCTGAGGCAGCTTGTCGATCTTATCCACGGTGTCACCGGCGGCATAATAGATGACCTTCTGATCTTCCTTCATCCGGGAGACATACTCATCCAGCGTCACCAGCTTCTTCTCCGTGGAGGACCAGAACAGCAGCAGATCCTGCAGCAGGTCCTTGTGGATGCCGTACTCGCTGACCACGCCGTATTTCAACTGGCGGCCGAAGTTCTTCCAGAAGGTTTCATAAGCCTCACGCTCGTCCTTGAGCATCTTGGCCAGTTCACTCTTGATCTTCTTTTCCAGATTTCCGGCGATGACCTTCAGCTGCCGGTCATGCTGCAAAAGCTCCCGGGAGATGTTCAGGCTCAGATCCGGGGAATCCACCACGCCCCGGACGAACCGGAAGTGCTCCGGCAGCAGATCCGGGCACTTGTCCATAATGAGAACGCCGCTGGAATAGAGCTGCAGACCCTTTTCGTATTCCTTGGTGTAGAAGTCGAAGGGAGTGGCGCCGGGGATGAACAGCAAGGCCTTGTAGGTCACGGCACCCTCGGCGGACACGGTGATGACCCGCTGGGGGTCCGCGAAATCGTGGAACTTCTCCCGATAGAACTCGTTATATTCCTCCGGCTTCACGTCGGCCTTTTTCCGCTGCCAGATGGGGACCATGGAGTTCAGGGTCTCCATCTCCACACAGGGTACCTCGTCCGGCTTGTCAGACATGCAGGAGGCCACCTTTTTCGTTTTCGTGACCGCCATGCGGATGGGGAAGCGGATGTAGTCGGAATACTTTTTGATCAGCTCCCGGAGCTTCCATTCTTCCAAAAACTCGCTGTAATGTTCGTCCTCGGTATCATCCTTCAGGTGCATGATGACCTCAGTGCCCGCATCGGACTTATCACATTCCGTGACGGTGTAGCCGTCGGCCCCTGAGGACTGCCACTGATAGGCGGTGTCACTGCCGAATTTCCGGGTGCGGACCGTCACCTGATCGCAGACCATGAAGGCGGAGTAGAAGCCTACGCCGAACTGACCGATCACGTCAGTGTCCTTGGTGTCATCCCCCACCTCCTGTTTGAACTTGTAGGAGCCGGAGGAGGCGATGACGCCCAGATTGTTCTCCAGATCCTCCTTGTCCATACCGATGCCGTTATCCGTAACGGTGATGGTCCGGGCGTCCTTGTTGACAGACAGGTCGATCTTGAAGTCCTTCCGGGTCAGCTTCACGCTGTCATCCGTCAGAGCCTGATAGCACAGCTTGTCGCAGGCGTCGCTGGCGTTGGAGATGATCTCCCGCAGGAAGATCTCCTTGTGGGTGTAGATGGAGTTGATCATCAGGTCCAGCAGCCGTTTGGACTCCGCTTTGAATTGTTTCTTTGCCATAAACCAAACACTTCCTTTGTGTATTTTCATATCGTATGTCATTTTAACACGGAATGACTTGGAAAGAAATTACTTTTTTGTAAACTCCGCTGCTAAACCGTTGCCTTTCTCTGACCTATCCGCTAAAATATGTAAGGTAAAAACAGTTACGGTTCCGCGGGAGCCGACGGAAAGAGGCAGCAGGCGTATGTTCTATAAATTCAGATGCGCGGTGGCGCGGTTCATGTACGGCCGGAACGGCATGGATCAGATGAATCAGGCGCTCTTTCGGGGCTACCTGGTGATTCTGGTGGCCCAGTTGATTTTCAGCCTTCTGCGGCTATGGATCCCCGCCCGAATCTGCGAATCCCTCCTTTGGGTGCTGATGGTGTTTATTCTGTTCCGAATGTTCTCCAAAAACCTGACCAAGCGCCGGGCGGAGAACCAGAAGTTTATGGGCTGGATCTGGAAGGCCCGGAACAACGCCGCCGGGGCCAAGGCCCGCCGGGCGGATAAGGAGCACAAGTACTTCACCTGCAGATGCGGCGCCATCTGCCGGGTGCCGGTTGGGAAGGGGAAGATCGTTATCACCTGTCCCAAATGCGGAGCGAAGATCGAAGCGAAAAGCTGATACAAAAAAGCGGTTCCGGAACTTCCGGAACCGCTTTTTCCATATATTCGCGGTGGGTCTAACCCACGTCCGCGTATTTCAGCTTGTAATAGCTCCAGCAGCGCCACTTGCGGACGGCGTCTTTTAATTCCATGGACGCTTCATCCGTCTGCTCATTCAAGATCCGCTGGGGCAGCACGGAGCCGTCCGCCAGGATATAGGTTTTCTTCTGCACCACCGGCGCGATCCGCCGGAGGGAGGAGAGAAAGTCGAACCACGGACTTTCCCCGGCGCGGCCGGTGAGGTCCAGCAGGACGCTGCCTAAAAAGGAAGCAGAGAGAACGTCGTCCTCCGGAAAATCCAGCGCGGCCACGGCCTCGTTCCAGTTCAGCGTGTCCGCGGCGGCGTCATTGGCCCAGAGCACATAGGGGGTCTTGTAAGAGCAGAGAATGTCCTCCCGCTCGTTTTCCGGGATGGACACCTCAGATCCCAGCTCCGCATAGCCCTTCTGGTTGTCCCCCAGATAGGGCAGGTGGTCGCCGTAGAACACCAGCACCACAGGCTCCTCCCGCTCTGCGAAGTAAGCCGTCAGCCGGCCCAGCATGGCGTCGGCATCACGGACGCCTTCGGTGTAGACCTCCAGCATGGCGCGGGTCTCCGGGGAGATGTCCGCCGTGGTGGAGACCGGTGGGAACACATAGCCCTCGCCGTACTTGTCGGCGGTGTAGCTCATGTGGTTCTGGATGGTGGTGGTGTAGTTGAACAGGGGGCGGCCCTCGCTGACCGCCGTTTCAAATTCTTCCTCGATCAGACCAGCCATGTAGTCATCCGTGACCCAGCGGCCCTTGTATTCCAGATCTTTCATGTCCTTGGCGAATACCTCGTGCTCCGCCCCCAGCCAGCGGTAGACATTCTCGCGGTTGTAGAACCAGGCATCGCCGGGATGGTAGAAGGAGGTGCGGTAGCCGTCCGCCCCGAACACCCGGAACAAGCTGTCCAGATTCCGGTTCACCACCCGCATGGCGGAGGTGGCGGTGACGGACAGTGCGTTGGTCTGCATTCCCGTCAGCGCATCGAACTCCGTATTGGCGGTGCCTCCGGCGAAGCCGGGGACCACGATGTGACCGGAAAGAGTGTGAGGGTCCTTCTGCAAAGCGTGGAGGTTGGGCAGGGGATCGGTTTCCTCCGCCCAGTTGAACATAGGCTGGTCGGTGAGGTCGGAAAACGCCTCATTCATCACGAGGATTACGCTGACGTCCTTGCCCAGCCCCGTCTGCCCGCCGGTCTCCCAACCGGCAGCCTCGGATTTGGAAAAGCCCTCCGGCCTGTCCACTGGATAGGTAGTGAACTGGTGGCAGAAACAGTAGGGGAAACCAAGCTCGTTGAACACCGAGGGGACATAGTAGGCGTTGCTGACCCGGAAGGAATTGTAGAGATCGTTGCTGGCGTACACTGAGAAGATCAGCGCAGTCAGAACGCCGAAGCTGAGGACCGCGCCCAAGATCCGCTCCGGCCAGCAGCGGCCGGGGAACACGGCCACGGCGTCCCGTTTTGTCAGCTTGGCCTTCAGTACGGCGAAGGACACCGGGCGGCTGGGGAACAGGACCCCAAGGCCGATGAGCAGCGCGGTGGTCAGCACCACCACGGCGATGGCCTTCACCGGATAGCGGATGTCATAGGACTGGATGGCGCTGCCCACCTCCCGCAGAAGGGAGAAGTCCCGGGGGAACACCGGCTCATCCCGGACCTCAATTTTGACCCGGTTGGCAAGGGACAGTGCGCAGACGAAGAAATTCACCAGCGCCCCGCTGTAAAAGACATTCCGGAACAGGAAGGCGAAGGCCAGCAGCAATAGTCCAATGGGGAGGGCGTTCAAAACGATCAGCAGGGGCTGGGCCTTGAACCCTGCCAGCACCGTCCGCAGGGCGTTTGGCTGGCACCACAAGGCCAGTAAAGTAATACAGCCTGCCAGCAAAACGGCGGCCAGCAGACTCCCCCAGAGGGGCAGTTCTCTTTTATAGATCCGCTTTTCTTTCAAAACGTAAAGTCCTTTCATACCAGAATACCTCTATTATATGGATTTGCCCGGAATTTGCAAGTATTCCCGAAATTTTGCGAGCTTTGCGAAGCGGAAAGAAAACCGGGATTCCCAAAAAAACTTGCGGAATTACGATACAATATGTCGATTTAAAAGTAAAAAATACGAACCGTATTGAAAACGAGGGCGATTTTGCGCAAAATCAAGGCCACGGTGATACCGGAACAACAGACCCTCCTCAGCAATTCTGAGCGGCACAACGGCACTGAAATAACGGTTGATTTGCCAATGGCTTGCACGGTGACAAATATAAGAAGCGCATGCAAGAAGAAAAGCACGTTTCCTCGTCAAAAGGAAACGTGTTTTTTGAATATCAGTAGATCAGAAGGTCACAACCTCGTTGGCGGGCTTTTCGCAGGGCTTGATGGAGATGATGTGCATTACCGGGCCCTTGCCCTTGTAGGCAGAGTGATTTTCCAAAGCCATACGGGCTTCGACTTCCACCCAATCCCGGTTCTTGTACTTATTCAGATCCACGCCCTTGGCCACCAGACCCAAGAACTGCACGTCATTTTCACAGCAGACCATGGCGAACCGTCCGGGGCAGTGGGTACCGGGATACTTCTTGGAGTGGCACATGAGCAGCTTCATGTGAACGGTTTTCCCTGCCCAGCGGTCAGGGTAATCCATCACGTCCACATACCAGACACCGTAGTCATCGTCCGGAATGTTGATCACCGGCTGGTTCAGATCAAATGGACAGACCTCACCGTTGTTGTAGTCCTCGCTGTTGCCATTCAGATCTTCCAGATAGATGTCCGCCCGGCGGTTCACCATCCGCAGATTCCGCTTCCGCAGCGCGGCCTTCAGCTCATCGGTGCAGCGGTTGAACACCAGCAGGTCGGCGTTGGTGATCTTTTCCATCATGATCTGGCCCATGTTCTTGGCATAGGTCTCAAAGGTATTGGCGTCCACAAAGGTCATCACTTGATAGAGGACCCAGTTGGCGGGCAGCACCTCCCGGTACAGCCGCTCCATGGACCACATACCGTTGTACTCAATGAGGACCTGCTTGGGCTTGTACTGCTTTTCCCATTCCTTGCACTGGGAACAGGTGAGAGCGGTCTCCTCGTCCACCGTGACCACAGTCACGTTGTCCAGAGCCTTCTGTTCGTATTCCAGCTCGCCCTCCTCGCAGCAGATCAGGAGGGTTTTGTCCTCACGGGCGAAGCCGTCCTCCAGAATGCCGTTGATAAAATCCGTTTTGCCGCCGTCCAAAAAACCGGCGATGAGATATACAGGAATATCAGCCATGAATTTTTTCGCTTACAGGCCGAACAGCTCTGCCAGCTTTTCCTCCTTCAGATTGGAACCGATGACGCACAGGCGGCCGGTGTAGTCGGGATGGCCCGCCCGGATCTCATGCTCCTCCGGCACATAGTCGAACTCGATCCATGCGCCGTCGGTGCCATTCACGATGCCCTTGGCCCGGAGAATGGCGCCGTAGTCGCCAGAATCCAGCGCCGTCAGAATGCGGTCAATGTCCGCCTGTGTATACACCTTGGGCGTCTCCTTGCCCCAGGAGGTGAACACCTCATCGGCGTGGTGATGATGGTGATGGTCATGGCAGGAGCAGTTGGGGTCATCGCACTCGCCGTGGTCATGATGATGCTCATGGTCATGCTCATGGTCATGCTCATGGTCATGCTCATGGCCGCAGCACTCATGGTCATGATCGTGGTGGTGCTCATGGTCGTGATGATGCTCGTGCTCATCGTGGTCGTCATCGTCATCATCGTCGTCATGATGATGGTGGCAGGAGCAGTTGGGATCGTCGCACTCCTCGCCGTCATGATGATGGTGATGGTGCTCGTGTTCGTCTGCCTCATGTTCGGCCCGCATCTTTTCCAGCAGTTCATCGGCCAGAGAGACTTTTTCAATGGCGGAGAGGATGGCCTTGCCATCCAGCTCATCCCAAGGGGTAGTGATGATGGCGGCATCGGCGTTTTTCTCCCGGAGCATGGACACGGCGGCCTCCAGCTTCTCCTGCGTCATCTTCTGAGTCCGGGAGAGGATGATGGTGCCGGCGGCCTCGATCTGGTTGTTGTAGAACTCACCGAAGTTCTTCATATAGACCTTCACCTTGGTGGCGTCCGCCACGGTGACGAAGCTGTTGAGCTTCATCTCGGGAACGTCCTTTACGGTGTTCTCCACCGCCACGATCACGTCGCTGAGCTTGCCCACGCCGGAGGGCTCAATGAGGATGCGGTCGGGGTGGAACTGAGCCTCCACGTCCTTCAAAGCCTTGTTGAAGTCGCCCACCAGAGAACAGCAGATGCAGCCGGCGGACATCTCGGAGATCTGGATGCCGGATTCCTTCAGGAAGCCGCCGTCAATGTTGATCTCGCCAAATTCGTTTTCGATCAGCACCAGCTTTTCGCCCTTGTAGGCTTCCGCCAGCAGCTTTTTGATGAGTGTGGTCTTACCGGCACCCAGGAAGCCGGAGACGATGTCGATTTTTGTCATGGTATCAGTCCTTTTCAAAAATTTTATACCACGGTTATCATACCACGAAATCACAAAAATGCAACGCCGTCACAGAAAATTTACAGCTCCAGCGGCACAAAAAAGCATTTTTGCGCCACTGGAGCCATTTTCAGAACCTTTGCGGTTTCGGAGACATTCTTCCTTACCGGTTTCTTACTCGTTTTGCTTTCCTGTTGACTGCCATTTTTACCGTTCCTTTCTCCCGCATTCCCCGGCGATTTCGCCGGAGAGCAGCAACAGACAGACGAGGTTCGGAAAGGCCATCAGTGCGTTGGCAAGATCCGCCAGCTGAAGGACCGTGGCCATGGGGATCACCGCCCCGACAAAAACCGCCAGTCCGTACAGCACCCGGCAGGGCCGTACCGCCTCCGGTCCCAGCAGGTATGATGCCGTTGTCTCTGCCTGAACCGCACAGCCCAGCACGGAGGTAAAGGCAAACAGCCCTAACGCCACGCCGATGAGCCACGGGGCCAGCGGCCCCAGCACCGTTTCAAAGGCCCGGAGGGTCAGCGCCGCGCCGGTGAGGGGGCGCCCATTGCCATCCGCCGCTCCCAGCGTGCCGGAGCAGCAGATGGCGAGACCGGTAACGGTGCAGATCACCATGGTGTCGAAAAACACGCCGGTCATGCTGATGAGCCCCTGCTTTACAGGATCCTCCGTGTCAGCGCAGGCGGCGGTGATGGCGGCGGAACCTAACCCCGCCTCGTTGGAAAAAACGCTCCGGGCAACGCCCCAGCGGAGGGCCTCCCGCCGGGTGACGATCCCCAAAGCCCCGCCCAGAGTGGCCTCCGGTGCCACTGCGCACCGGAGCATCAGGGTCACTGCCTCCGGCAGGCGGCGGAGGTTTCCCAGGATCACCGCCAGTCCGCCGTCCAAGTATAGCAGCGCCATCACCGGCACCAGCACCGTGGAAATATCCGCGATACGGCGGATACCGCCCAATAAGATCGTCAGAGTCAGCGCCGCCGTCACCAGTCCTACCCGCCAGCGGGGCAGGGTAAAGGCAGCGGAGAGGGTGTCCGCCAAGGCCCCGGACTGGGCCATCGCCCCCATAGCAAAGGCCATCAGCAGGGCGAACAAAGCGTAAAAGCGGCCCAAAACCGCCCCGGCTGACCCCAGTCGCGTTTCCATCACCGCCATAGGCCCACCCCAACGGGTGCCGTCCCGGCGGACACGGCGGTATTTCACCGCCAGCATGCACTCAGCGAACTTGGCTGCCAGTCCCAGCAACGCCGCCAGTTCCATCCATACCAGCGCCCCCGGCCCGCCGGATACCAGCGCCGCCGCCACGCCCACGATGTTGCCGGTGCCCACCGTGGAGGCCAGCGCTGTCATCAGAGAGCCGAAGGGGGACACGCCGCCCCGGCCCTTCCGCCGGGCCTCCCGCCCTAAAGACAGGGTCAGTGCCCGCCCTAAATTCCGCTGGGGAAAGCCCCCTGTCCGCAGGGTCAGCCACGCCCCGGTCCCTAAGATCAGCGCCAGCGTCCCCGGCCCCCACAGGAGGGTATTCAGCACTTCCAGCATCCAATCGCCCCTTTCGGGACAGTCTATGCGGGATTTTGCCCGTCAAGACGCGCCGGGGGTGGTTTGTCCGAAAAAAGAGCCGGCAGCCAAAGGCCGCCGGCTGAGGCTGTCGATAAAGTGATAAATTTTCCGCG
>OGGW01001591.1_pt1 | contig 16912 bp, 16 predicted proteins | sample 1571291 | NCBI WGS metagenome assembly OGGW01 (sample SAMEA2582028, study PRJEB24529) | metagenome | biome: Human gut stool | place: China | collected 2011 | reverse complement strand
TACCTTGTGCAGGATTTCCGCTGTGGCCTCCTCGGTGATGGCCGTACTCTCGTGCAGGGGAGTAAGTGCCACCTCTTGGGCAATCTCGCCAGCCTTGAGCATACGCCTCTCATAGCCGGCACACGACAGTTGCATCGTCTCGCCTGTTGGTAGCCTGCACATTCCCTCCTCATTCGTCCATGCGTGCCAGCCATTGCTGGATGACACCCTCGCGAGCGACAGTGCCTTGCCTGTGACAGCATTGGTGATGCGGCATGTGACGGAATCCTGTACGGGGAGAGTCTTGCTCTGCACCTTCCCTATACCGGTGAGCGCACATGAGAGAACCAGCAGGCAGCATGCCCACCTCTTGCTTGTGCCCCTGGGGCAGTGTGTCTTGTTTGTCATGTATCTGATGTTTTATGTCCAGTGTTCTTCGTTAGCCGTATATATGTAATCGTTAAACCGATGATAAGTGAACTCATGCTTTGGGGGCATGATAGTACTTGCATGAAGAACTACAACTTAGTGCCTAAGACATCAAGGTCGTATTCTGCGTGCGGCCAGCCAGAATCCTTTTGTGTAGGGTTAGCTCTCCTACGTCAAAGACAATGTATTGTTTTCATGTGATCTTCTTGTTTTAGTTGGCTCTGCTGCAAATGTAGATGTTTCTTTTTGCTCCGCCAAACAAAAAAGATCAATTTTGTTGTAGAGTCAACTTACTGTATAGTCTATGGGTGTGCTTGCGGATGGCTGGGGGAGGGGGCTGTGCTGCTCAGTTCCCCCTCTCGTATCTGGTGTCCTTGTTATGTCCTGTCTGGCGCAGAACGCCCTGTGCTACAAGTTCCTTTATGCGTGTGTGGGCAGTGCTACGCTTCAGGCTGAACAGCTTGGCAAACTCGGCACTGGTGATGCTGTTGTGGCTCTGGAAGTAGGCATCCAGATAGGGAACCATCTCGGCAGACTTGCCTGCCACGAGTGCGGCATTGCGGGGTACCTCGCGGAAGTGCGGCTTGCCCACGGCTGTGCGCAGTTCTTCACTGGGCTGGAAGGCTATGTCGCGCACCGCCACCGAGCGTATGCTTCCCTTCGTGTTGCGGTGTACGGTCGCGTCTGTGCCAACCGTCAGCCTGAAGGTGCCGAGCGATGGCAGGCGCACCTCGTTGCCTTCGCGCAGCAGCCTGGCCAGCACGTCGGCAAAGTCCTGCAGCACCTGTTTGACCGTTCCACGGCTTTCTCCTCCGTAGGCCGCTATCATCTCGGCCAGTTTTTCCTCCTCCACGACGGGGCTGTTGGCTATGCGTGGGAAGAGCCGAGGCTCGCTGTCATTGTTGTTTCTCTGTGGTGGCATCTGCTGCCATTCTATGTCTATGGGCATCGTCAGATAGTTTTTGTGTGGTTTGTAATCAGTTCCTTTTCCGTCCGCAGCGGAGTGCTTCACCGTCCAACCCAAGGCTGGACGGTGCGAGCAACTATATTGCATCGCCGTATGAAGCAAGCTTCTCTGACCGTCCAGCCTTGGGTTGGACGGTGAAGGAATGTTCTTCGTTCACAGACGGACTGTACAAAGGTAGGGATAAAAATGGACTTGCCTGCCCGTTCTTGCCTTTTTCTTTCTTGTAGTGACGGTGCTGCCCAAGTGGAAAAGGGGCGATGGCAGGGTCAGGGTATGCGGATTGGGGACAGATGGCTGTGGTGTGCTATGTCTCTCTCACTCAGAACCGCACGTAACTCTGTGCCCAAAACTCGTTGTAGTGACGCTTCTGGGCGAGGCGGTCACACACGTAGTTGTACTGCAGCTGGAACATCAGGTTGCGGTGCAATTGGAAGTTCGGTGCCAGACTGTACAGCGTCTTTGAGCTGCCCCAGGATGCCTGCTTGCTGAAGGTGTCGTAGCGTGCGTATATCTTCAGCCACTTGGTGCAGGGAGCACCTAAGGCTACGTACCATCCGTCGGCCTTCCCGCGGTCGGTGAAGACCTTGTTTTCCACGTCGTAGGCATTGATGTTGTGGCCTGTGCTGTGGGCATACTCGGCACTCACACTCCAGTCCTTGTGGTCGAATTTGGCGCTCAGTCCCCAGCGGTCACGGCCTACCGTGAGGTTTTCTCCCGTGCTCACAGCCTTGGTGTAGGAGCCGTGCCAGCCGAAGAGAGTGATGTGAAGCCCCTTGACAGGCTGTATCCAGATGCTGCCCATCCAGTCCTTGCGCCCGTCGTTGTCGCCCTTGTTCTGCCCGTTGCCGTTATATACAGCGGCCTGGTAATGCAGCAGCGCGTGGCGGTCGGCGCTGATGGGCAGCAGGTCGCCCTGCACTTGCAGTCCCTGGTCACGTCCGTTCTGTGCCGCCTCTCCGCTGCAGTCCTCGCTGGCCATGGCTGTCATGGCCTGTGCCACAAGGGCATAGGAGCCGAAGCCCACATCCCAGGGGTTGCTGGGATTCTCGTATGTGAAGCCGCGCTTAAACTGTCCCACCTTCACCTGGAACTCCTTCCAGTGTACCCATTCCAGCGTATAGTCGCGCATGGCAGGCGAGGCATTGCGCAGTTCCATCTGCACACGGTACTTGAAGTCGCGCAGTATGGAGCCCGACAGATATGCCCTCACCAGCCGGCACGAGAAGCCGCCGCCGTGGTGGGAGCCTGCTTTTCCGCTCCACTCATACTTGCCCACCACATAACCACCGAACTTGGGTGCGCTCACGAAGCGGGTTACATCGCGCCCGTATTGCAGTTTCTGGGTGTGGGTGGCCGTGTCGGGAGCCATCACACGCTCCAGTCCGCGGTTGAGATAAGCGGTGAGAAATCCTTCCTCATATTCGTCGGTTGCCCATGCCTGCAGGCCTGGGAAGAGGAGGCAAAAGAAAACCAGCACTGCCCCCACCGTGTTGGTGGAGGCAGGCTGGTGTACGTTTTCTGTGCTGCCGACGGCTTTTTTCAGTGCCGCCAGCAGACCAAAATGATTTGTCATGTCTGTTTCTTACTTCTTGTTGATATATTCCACAATCCAAGCGCCCACCTCGCGTGTGCCGTAGTGGGGTGCTCCCTCTACCTGAATCTCAGGTGTGCGCACGTTGGCATTGAGCGATGCGTTGACTGCCTCACGTATGAGCGCCCCTTCTTCCTTCAGTTCGAAGTACTCAAAGAGCATGGCTACGGAGAGAATCTGAGCCAGGGGGTTGGCGATGTTCAGTCCTTTGCCCTGGGGCCACGAACCGTGGATGGGCTCAAAGACAGGTGTGCCTGTGCCGGTGGAGGCGCTGGGCAGCAGGCCCATCGAACCGGTTATGCAGGAGCCTTCGTCCGTGAGGATATCGCCGAAGGTGTTCTCTGTGACCATCACATCGAAGAACTTCGGGTCCTGAATCATGCGCATGGCAGCATTATCTACATACATGAAATCGGTCTCCACATCGGGGTACTCGGTCATCATCTCCTGGGCTACCTTGCGCCACAGGCGGCTTGATGCCAGCACGTTGGCCTTATCCACCACGGTCAGATGACGGCGGCGACGGCGTGCGTAGCCGTATGCCACGCGCAGGATGCGCTCCACCTCGTGGCGGGTGTAGTAGTTGGTGTCGTAGGCTTCCTCGGTTCCCTCCTTCTTCTCACCGAAGTACATGCCGCCGGTGAGCTCGCGTATGCAGATGAAGTCGGCGCCCTTCACCAGTTCGTCCTTCAGCGGAGACTTGTGCACGAGGCAGTCAAAGGTCTCCACGGGACGTATGTTGGCATAGAGTCCCAACTTCTTGCGCATGGCCAGCAAACCCTGTTCGGGGCGCACTTTGGCCGTGGGATTGTTGTCATACTTGGGGTCGCCCACGCTGGCAAACAGCACTGCGTCGGCCTGCTGACAAGTGTTGAAAGTGTCCTCGGGGAAGGGGTCGCCCACCTCGTCGATGGCATGTGCACCGCAGAGAGCTTCGTTGAAGGTTACCTCGTGGCCGAATTTCCCGGCCACAGCACTCAGCACGGCCACTCCCTGTTCCATTATCTCGGGGCCGATGCCATCGCCGGCCAACACTGCAATGTTCAGTTTCATATCTCTATCTTATTAGTTTGTCCTTACCTTATTATATAGGCAGCTCTGGCGTGGAAGCGCTTTGGGCGGCCCGTTTTAGTAGTCCTGCTCGATGAGGTTGAGCATCTTGATGGTGGCCTTGATGGCCGCTTCGGTCTGGTCGGCATCGAAGCCTCGTGTGCGTATCAGGCGGTTGTCCCAGTTCCAAGTGATGGTTGTCTGCACAAAGGCATCCGTGCGTCCGCCCGGAGGAATAGACACGCCATAGTTGGTGAGCCAGGGAAAGCGGCGGCCCAGACGGTTCTTGTAGATGTGCCGTATGGCTCTCACGAAGGCATCGAACTGGCCATCTCCCTGTGCGCTTTCCTCGTAAGTCTGTCCGTTGACCTCGAGGCGGAGGCTTGCCAGCGGCTTGAGTCCGTAGGCGGTGGTCACTACATAGGAGAGCAGGCGCACATGCTCCTCGCTCATACCATGCTTGAGCACGTCGTTCACTATGAAGGGCAGATCCTCCTGCGTCACCAGCTCCTTCTTGTCACCCAGTTCGATGATGCGCTCCGTCACCCTCTTGGTCTGCTCGGGGGTCAGTTCGAGTCCCAGTTCTTCCAGGTTGCGCAGGATGTTTGCCTTGCCGGAGTTCTTGCCCAAGGCGTATTCGCGTTTCCTGCCAAAGCGTTCCGGCAGCAAAGCATTCTGGTAGAGTCCGGCCTTGTTGTCGCCATCGGCGTGCACGCCAGCCACCTGTGTGAACACGTTCTCGCCTGTGATGGGCTGGTTGGGCGGTATGGCAATGCCGCTGTAGCTCTCTACCAGGCGCGACACTTCGTTGAGCCTGCTCTCATCAATGCCCGTGTGGGCGTGGAACTGGTCGCGCAGGATGGCCTGCACACTGGCCAGCGGTGCGTTTCCTGCCCTTTCGCCCAGGCCGTTCACACTGGTGTGGATGCCCGAGGCACCGCCCAGCACTGCTGCCAGCACATTGCTGATGGCCAGGTCGTAGTCGTTGTGGGCATGGAAGTCAAAGTGCAGGTGGGGGAATCGCTTCACCATCTGTCGCATGAAGCTGATGAGGTCGAGCGGGTTCAGAACGCCCAGCGTGTCGGGCAGCATGAAGCGTCGTATGCCGCAGTGGCGCAGTGCCTCCACCAGGTCAAACACGTACTGCGGACTGTCCTTCATGCCGTTGCTCCAGTCCTCCAGGTATAGGTTGACCGTGAGACCCTGTTCTGTGGCATAGGCCACTGTGGCCAGAATGTCCTGTACGTGCTCTGCCAGTGACTTCTTGAGCTGTCCCTCGCAGTGACGGAGCGAGCCTTTGCACAGCAGGTTGACGCACTGGCATCCGCTTTCCACTATCCAGTCGATGCTGGTGTGGCCATCTACGAATCCCAGCACTTCCACCTTGGACAGCCTTCCCGTCTGCCCGGCCCAGCGGCAGATGCTCTTTACGGCCTCCTTCTCACCCTCGCTCACCCGTGCCGATGCCACTTCGATGCGGTCCACGCACAGGTTTTGCAGCAGTGCCTTGGCGATGATGAGCTTCTCATGCGGCATGAAGCTCACGCCGCTGGTCTGCTCTCCGTCGCGCAGGGTAGTGTCCATTATCTCTATGGTCTTCATCGTGCGTTCAGATGTTGAGGTCGGTGGGGAAGTAGTTGCGCGCTACACTCAAGGCTCGGTTAGGGTCGGGCAACGTCTGCATCATCTCATCTACATGGCACAGGTCGCGCAGTGCGTAGGTGTCCTCAGCCTCGTCGGTGTGCTGTGTGGGTAGGGTGGTGAAGAGTTGGTTGCGTGCATCCAGCACGCGCACAGCACCCTTCGGGTAGGCTCCGTCCTGCCCGCGCAGCTGTTCGCTCACGTATTGGCAGAGCGCACGGGCAAACTCCTCCCTTACTTCTCTTGCGCTGCTTCCCACTGTTCTATCTTGTCCTTGCCTGCAAGCAGGAAGTCGATGTCGTCATAGGCGTTCATCAGACAATGCTTCTTGTAGGCGTTCAGTTCAAAGTGTTCGCTGTTTCCAGTGGTCTCGTTGGTCACTGTCTGGGCCGGTACATCCACCTTCACCCGTGCTTGCGGATTGGTCTCGATGGTGGCGAAGAGTTCCTGCTGGAACGCCTCACTCACCACCACGGGCAGCACAAAGCAGTTGAGCAGGTTGTTGCGGTGTATGTCGGCAAAGCTGTCACTGATGACCACGCGCACTCCATAGCCTGCAATGGCCCATGCGGCATGCTCTCGGCTGGAGCCGGAACCCCAGTTGTGTCCGCCCACGATTATCTCGTGTACCCCCCGGTGAGGTGCTTCGCTGAACTCGGGACGGTTCATCACAAAGTCCTGTACGGGTGTTCCGTCGGGCTTGTAGCGCAGGTCGTGCATGAAGGCATCGCCGAAGAACTTGGCATCGCGTGTGGTGGATGCCAGGTAGCGGGCCGGTATGATGAGGTCCGTATTGCAGTTGTCGATGCGGATGGGTATGCAGGTTGATTCTATGATGCTGAATTTCTCTTTAGCCATAGTGCATTAAAGTTTACGTGGGTCTGTGATTACTCCTGTCACGGCACTGGCTGCCACCACCAGGGGAGAAGCCAGGATGGTGCGTGCTCCCGGGCCTTGACGGCCCACGAAGTTGCGGTTGCTGGTGCTGATACTCAGCTTGCCTGCGGGTACCTTGTCGGGATTCATGGCCAGACAAGCCGAGCAACTGGGCAGGCGCAGCTCGAAGCCAGCCTCGCGCAACACCTCTTCGATGCCCTCGTCTATTATCTGCTGGCGCACCTTCCAACTGCCTGGCACGAGCCAGGCCACCACGTGGTCGGCCTTCTTTCTGCCCTTGACAATGCTGGCGAAGGCGCGGAAGTCCTCGATGCGACCGTTGGTGCAGGCACCCAGGAAGCAGTAGTCCACGGGTGTGCCTTCCAGTCGCTGGCCCGGTTCAAACTGCATGTAGGCCAGTTGCTCCGTGAAGCCCTGGCGCTCCTGCTCGGGTATGCTTTCCAATGAAGGGATGCATTCGTCGATGGCAATGCCGGCTCCGGGGTTGGTACCATAGGTTATGCGCGGCTTGATATCCTCGGCGCGGAAGGTCACCTCCTTGTCAAAGACCGCATCGCAGTCGCTCTTGAGCTGTCTCCAACGCTCCACCGCGCGGTCCCACTCCTCGCCTTTGGGAGCATATTCGCGCCCTTTCAGGTACTCGAAAGTGGTGTCGTCGGGGGCGATGATGCCGGCTCGCGAACCCATCTCAATGGATAGGTTGGAGAGTGTGAGGCGTCCCTCCATGCTCAGTGCGCGTATGGCGCTGCCGGCATATTCCACTGCGTAGCCGGTGGCACCTCCTGTGGTCATCTGCGCCATGATGTAGAGCGCTATGTCCTTGGCTGTCACACCGGGCTGCAGAGTGCCCTCCACATTGATGCGCATCGTCTTGGGCTTCTGCTGCAGGATGCATTGCGAGGCCAGCACTTCGGCCACCTCGCTGGTGCCTATGCCCATGGCTATGGCACCCACAGCACCGTGGGTGCTCGTGTGGGAGTCGCCGCACACGATGGTCATGCCTGGCAGCGAGAGTCCCTTTTCGGGTCCCACCACATGGATGATGCCGTTGTCCTTGGTACCCATGGCGAAGTGGCGGATGCCGAACTCCTGGCAGTTACGTGCCAGAGTCTCCACTTGCTTGCGTCCCACAGGGTCGTGGATGACCTCCTGCTGGTCGCTGGGTGTGTTGTGGTCGGGCATTGCCACCACCCTCTGAGGGCGGAATACGGGCAGATGCTTGTCCCTTAGCGTGTCAAACGCTTGCGGGCTGGTCACCTCGTGCACGAAGAGGCGGTCGATGTAGAGCTGTGTAGGGCCGTCGGGTACATTCTGCACCACATGGGCGTCCCATATCTTATCGAAGAGCGTGTTCATACCTTGAATTTGTTTATGCAGTCAATATATGCTTCCACCGAAGCCGTCACTATGTCGGTGTTCGCGACGAATCCATAGTATATGTGTCCGTCGTACTCCACCTGCATGTGCACCTTGCCCACGTCATCGGAACCCTTGCTGATGGCCTGGATGGTGAACTCTTTGAGTGTCATCTCGCGCTTGATGATGGTCTTGAGAGCCTTTATGGCGGCATCCACAGGGCCGTTGCCCGATGCTGCACTCTCGAAGTGTTCGTTGGCGATGCTGAGTCCGATGCTTGCCACAGAGCGCACCCCCTTGCCGGTGGTCACCTGTAGATACTCCAACTTGATGCTATGGGCGGCTGTGCGGTCGGCGCCTGCCAGTACCAGCACATCGTCATCGGTGACCTCTTTCTTCTTGTCCGCCAGGTCCAGGAATGCCTTATACACATTGTCGAGCCTCTCTCCGTCGAGCTCCACACCGTTCACACTCAGGCGGTGCTTCAGCGCAGCACGTCCCGAGCGGGCGGTCAGCACGATGGCGTTGTCGTCGATGCCCACCTCCTTGGGGTCCATAATCTCGTAGGTGGAAGCGTTTTTCAGCACGCCGTCCTGGTGTATGCCCGAACTATGGGCAAAGGCGTTCCTGCCCACGATGGCCTTGTTGGGCTGCACGGGCATGTTCATCAGACTGCTCACCATACGGCTTGTGGCCGAAATCTTGGTGGTGTTGATATTGGTCTCGATGCCCAGATCGGGGTGTGTCTTGAATATCATCGCCACCTCCTCCAGTGCGGTGTTTCCTGCGCGCTCGCCTATTCCGTTGATGGTCACTTCCACCTGTCGTGCTCCGTTGAGCACGCCGGCCACCGTGTTGGCAGTGGCCATGCCCAGGTCGTTGTGGCAGTGAGTGGATAGTATGGAGCGTCCTGCCGCAAAGGCGTCAACGTGTTCGTACAGATACTTAATCTTCTCGCCATACTCATAAGGCGTGCGGAAGCCGGTGGTGTCAGGGATGTTGCACACGGTGGCTCCTGCCTTGGTGACAGCCTCGATGACGCGTGCGAGGTACTCGTTATCGGTTCGCCCGGCATCTTCAGCATAGAACTCCACGTCCTCCACATAGCGTTTGGCATACTTCACAGCCGCCACGGCACGCTCGATGATTTCCTCGCGTGTGGAGTTGAACTTGTATTTGATGTGGCTGTCACTGGTGCCTATGCCCGTGTGTATGCGCTTGTGCTTGGCATACTTGAGTGCTTCGGCGGCCACGTCGATGTCCTTCTCCACGGCTCGTGTAAGGGCGCAGATGGTGGGCCATGTCACTGCCTTGCTGATTTCTATCACGCTGTTGAAGTCGCCCGGACTGCTGATGGGGAATCCGGCCTCTATCACATCCACTCCCAGAGCCTCCAGCTGGCGCGCCACCTGTATCTTCTCCTCGGGGTTCAACTGGCATCCCGGCACCTGCTCACCGTCGCGCAGGGTGGTGTCGAAGATAAACAATCTGTCACTCATATTGCTTCATTTTGTTCTAATTCCCTTGTAAATTGCCCTGCAAAGTTACATAATATTACTTGTTGAGGCAAGTGAATGAGCATTTGTTGTGTGATTTATTTTGCCTCGCAGCGCAATCAAGGGCACTCGGGAATGTATAATGGGGTAATTATAAACATGGAACGGGGTGATTGGGAATGCATAACGAGGGATTTGAGAGTGCAGAAACTTGTTTCTTGAATTGGGCTGGCGCGATGTGGGCATCGCACCCCTTACCATCGCGCAGCACTGTTCACTGTTCACTTTGCGCTTTTCACTTCCGGCAGGGACGCTTTTCACATAAATGACGCAGTGCGGTGCATCGGCCATCGCAGCGTGCTCCGTTGGCCATCGCAGCGCGCTGCATCGGGCATTGTAGCGTGCTGCCTTTTTCCGGGCATCTTTTTGGGCTATAGGGGGAATGGCGCTTCTCGTACTTTTCCAGTAAGCCGGGGATGCGGTGCGCAGCCTGCTTCGGCATGATGGCAGATGCGGAAGCCGGGACTGTGAACTTCGTTGACAGTACATTTTCCAGTCCGTTGGCTGGCGTGTTGGAGCGGATTTTTGTAAATTTGCAAGCAGGGAGAGCCGGTGGCGTCATATATGTGGCTCTGCGCGAGGATGGCATCGGCTCCCTTGTAATATAAATAATGTATAGAGAAATGAAAAGCTCTGCTATGACTGACTGTCCCGTCTGCTCCCCTTGGAGGAATGTTCTGCGTGCGTCCGTGCGATGCTCTCTCTGCTTGCTTCTCATGCTGATGCCTCTGCCGGTCATGGGCGGTGGGCGACTGTGCGGGCGGCACAGGCCCGACAGACTCACCGTGGATATGATGGAGAGCAGACCCGCTGCTGCCTATGGGGTGGCAGGAAGGGCGTGTGCCAGCAGACCTGCACTGGGGGGGCAACTGCCCGCCGGCACCAGCCAGACAGCCTATCGTGTGCTGGTGGCCACCGAGCCAGGGCTGCTCCGCGAGGGCAAGGCCGATGTGTGGGACAGCGGCGTGAGAGAGTCGGCACAGTCGGTGGGCGTGCCCTTTGGAGGCGCCCCGCTGAAGGCAGGCACGAGCTATTGGTGGACTGTGAAGACGTGGACCCGTGCCGAGGCAGGCAGTACCGTCGGGCACGAGAGCCGCTGGGCAAGTCCCATGCAGTTTGTCACCGCCACCGTGCAGGACTCCTGCTTCAGCCATTACCCCTTGGTGAAGACCAGGCAGAAGCCGCTCAGGGCTACCCGTCCCGCTGCGCTGACGAGTGTGTATGACTTCGGCAAGGATGCCTTTGCCCAGCTCACCCTGCGCGTGCGCACCACCCACGACGGCGACAGCATCACGGTTCGCCTGGGCGAAGCAATGCGCGAAGGGCGCGTAGATAGCAAGCCGCAGGGCAGCGTGCGCTACGCCTTCTATGTCATCCCATTGCGCCGGGGCACCCACGACTATCCGCTCCGTCTCAGACCCGACCGCCGCAACACGGCCCCGGGAGCCAATGAGAGTGGGGTGGATCCCATACTCATGCCGCCCGGCATAGGCGAGGTGTTCCCCTTCAGATACGTTGAGGTGGAGGGCCGGGGGCAGGTGCGGGCTGTGTGGCGGCAGGCTGTGCATGTGCCATTCGACGAGCAGGAGGCACAGTTCCATTGCTCCGACACGGTGCTCAATCAGGTGTGGGAGCTCTGCAAGTACTCTATCCGCGCCACCTCCTTTGCCGGTGTCTATGTGGATGGAGACCGCGAGCGCATCCCCTACGAGGCAGATGCCCTGGTCAACCAGCTCTCTCATTACACCACCGACAGGGAATACACCACGGCAAGGCGCAGCATAGCCCATCTGATAGAGCACCCCACCTGGCCCACCGAATGGATTCTCATCACTCCGCGCATGGCATGGCTCGACTATCTCTACACCGCCGACCGCCGTATGCTGGAGCGTTATTATACCGACCTGGTTGCCAAGACACTGGCTCCGCTGCGCGATGAGCGGGGGCTGATAAGCACGCGCACAGGGCAGGTGAGCGACTCGGTCAAGCGCTCGGTGCACTTCCGTGGCCGCACGTTGCGCGACATCGTCGATTGGCCTCAGAGCGGTGCGGCGGGCATCGAGAAGGAGTCGGCGGGCGAGGCCGACGGGCACGAGATGTGCGAGGTGAACACTGTGGTCAATGCCTATCACTATGACGCGCTGCACATGATGAGCCTGGTGGCAGGCGCGCTGGGGCGTGAGGCCGACAGCATACGCTTCTGCCGGATGGCAGCACAGACGGCGCGCAGCATCGACAGCCTGCTTTGGGACTCTCAGAGGGGAGCCTATACCGACGGGCTCGGCTCGCAGCATTGCTCGCAGCACAGCAGCATGTTTCCCCTGGCATTCGGCATGGTACCCCAGGACAGGGTGCAGCGTGTGGCCGCCTATGTGCAGTCGCGCGGCATGGCCTGCAGCGTCTATGGGGCGCAGTTCCTGCTTGATGCACTCTATCTGGCAGGCCGCGACGAGGCTGCCCTGCGCCTGATGGCGGGCAAGGGGCGGCGCAGCTGGTACAACATGCTGCGCATGGGCTCCACCATCACCACCGAGGCATGGGACAATGTATATAAGTCCAACCTCGACTGGAACCATGCGTGGGGCGCTGCAGCCGCCAACGTCATCGCACGCAGGCTGATGGGCATACGGCCGCTCAAGCCCGGATTCGAGGAGATAGCCATTTGCCCGCAGCCCGGCGGGCTGCCCCATGCCCGCATCGTGCAGCCCTCGCCACGCGGGAGCATAGGGGTGGAATGGCGTACGCGGAGGGACGGGAAACTCAATCTGAGCGTGACCGTTCCGGCCAACAGCACCGCCCGCCTCACATTGCCCCACACAGGGCAGGTGGTCACATTGCCTCCCGGACACCACCGCATCAGCGAGTGAAAGGGCAGTAGGCGTGAGACAATTGCATGCCGATGCTTCTGCAGGAGGCCGGCGAGAGGGCAGAATGGGTCCGAAGAAGAAAATTCTTGGCCATTCATGCACGTATTCTCATCGAAACTCACTAAATTTGTAGGTGGAGACAATAATATTTCTTTGTTAGCACATGAATACTAACCACAGCACGACAACGTCCTGTCCCTGCTTTATGGCAGTGGAATCAAATGGCGAAACCAATTTCATTTACCAAAAGAGATTTAGAAAAGAAAAAACAAGAAAAACGTTTAGCAAAACAACAAAAGAAAGAAGAAAGGAAGAATAGCGGCACATCATCTTTCGAAGATATGATAGCATACGTAGACGAAAACGGTGTAATAACCGACACTCCTCCTACTACAAATGAAAAGCCTCAGGAAATAGATATCAGCACTATCGAAGTTTCCACTCCACGTAAAACAGATGAACCTGTGATAACCGAATATGAAGGAAGAGTAGAATTCTTCAATACTTCCAAAGGATATGGCTTCATCAAAAACCTGAAAAATGCAGAGAAGTACTTTTTCCATGTAAGCGGTCTGCAAGACGAGGTAACAGACGGAAATTTAGTGACTTTCAAACTGGAACGCGGACCACGAGGAATGAATGCCGTAGAAATCAAACACAAGAAATAACCCCGACAGCTGTATATGTTTTTACAACCTTTTTATATTTTTCATCCAAAAAGATAGTATCTTTGCAGTGATGGAAAAATTTGAAGTACATATATTAGGCTGTGGTTCGGCATTACCAACAACAAGACACTTTGCTTCTTCGCAAGTCGTGAATATCCGTGAAAAGTTATTTATGATAGATTGCGGAGAAGGAGCACAGTTACAATTACGTCGCTCTAAATTGAAGTTTACGCGTCTCAACCATATATTTATATCTCATCTGCACGGTGACCATTGCTTCGGACTGATGGGACTTATCTCTACGTTCGGACTGGTGGGGCGCACGGCTACACTGCATATACATTGCCATGCCGACCTCGAACGGATACTCACGCCTCAACTGGAATATTTCTGCAAAGGAATGGCATACAACGTGGAATTCCATCTGATTAACCCCACAAAAGCCGAAGTCGTTTATGAAGACCGTTCCGTAACGGTCAGCAGTATCCCGCTGCGTCATCGCATTCCTACCTGCGGATTCCTTTTTGCGGAAAAACCGACACCCAACCATATCATCAGGGATATGATTGATTTTTATAAAGTTCCCGTATTCGAACTTAACCGTATCAAAAACGGAGAAGATTATGTGTTGCCGGACGGTACTGTTATCCCTAACAACCGTCTGACTACTCCGCCTGCTCCGCCCCGCAGCTATGCCTATTGTTCGGATACTATTTTCCATCGCCCTATCATAGAGCAAATAAAAGGGGTGAATTTACTTTTTCACGAAGCAACCTTTGCACAATGTGATGCCCAACGCGCCAAAGAGACATTTCACACTACTGCCATGCAAGCCGGTGAAATAGCTCGCGACGCAGATGTAAAACAGTTACTCATCGGACATTTTTCCGCCCGTTATGAAGATGAAAACATTCTATTGCAGGAAGCAAGGAGTGTATTTCCCAATACACTTCTTGCTAAAGAGAACCTGAAGGTTACACTATAAAGAAAACACAAAACCGGTTCATGGATACCTATAATGAAAAAGAAATAATAGCATTATTGCAAGATCCCAAACGACAAAGGGAAGCATTCGAATGCATCGTGAAACAGTATAGCGAGCAGCTATACTGGCAGATTCGCCGCATGGTGCTTTCGCACGATGATGCCAATGACCTGTTACAGAATACATTTATCAAAGCCTGGATAAATATTGACTACTTCCGTGCCGAAGCTAAAATGTCTACGTGGCTCTATCGCATCGCCTTAAATGAATGCCTTACCTTCCTGAACAAACAACGTGCAAATAACCAGTTATCCATCGATGAAGCCGATGCCGAAATGGTGAATAAACTGGAAGGAGACAGTTATTTCAGTGGAGACGAAACCCAAAAACTATTCCAAAAAGCATTACATACACTACCCGACAAACAACGAATAGTCTTCAACCTGAAATACTTTCAGGAAATGAAGTATGAAGAAATTTCCGAGATATTGGGTACAAGTGTAGGAGCTCTGAAAGCTTCCTATCACCATGCAGTGAAAAAAATAGAGAGTTTTTTAAAAGAATGCTTTTAAACCTTTTCAAATTAAAAGCATCTAAAAGACAGAAAGGAGAGTGAATTATGAAAGAAGAAGATGAATTGCTGAGGAAGTGCGGGACCAAGAATCCGTTTACAGTACCCGAAGGTTATTTCGAAAACTTCTCTAAAGAACTAATGGAAAAACTGCCGGAAAAGGAAATCTCCCTTTCCGAACCTGTCATCACTACATGGCAACGTGTGAAACCATGGATATATATGACAGCCATGTTCTGCGGACTCATGTTGAGCGTCAGAGTTTTTGTCGGACGACCTAAACAAGATACACCTATATTTACAGCAGCGGAAGCGGCCGAGTTTTCTGACGAATATATAGAAACTATCATGGAGCATTCTATGATGGATGACTACACACTTTATCAATATCTGACAGAGGCCGATACTGAAACATACAATTAAAACTTTAGTCGAAATGATACAAAAACTGACTACTCTACTATTTATTTTATGCCTCACCCTATCTGTGCAGGCACAAAAGAAACCGGGATTTTCTAAAGAAGAATTTAGAGCCAAACAAGAGGCATACCTCACTCAAAAGGCAGAACTGACAGCAGAAGAAGCCGGTAAGTTCTTCCCTATTTATTTTGAATTGCAAGATCGTAAAAAAGCTATCAATGACAAAGCCTGGCAAAAAGCACGTAAAGGAAAAAACCCCAATACCACCGATGCTGAATACGAAGAAATTGTGGATGAAATCGCTCATGCCCGTTTGGAGTCTGACAAACTGGACATCGAATATTTAAATCGTTTCAAAAAGATTCTCTCTCCCAAGAAACTATTCAAACTGCAACGAGCGGAGATCAAGTTTCATCGTGACTTGCTGAAGATTATGCATCAGCCCAATAAACCTGACGCTCATAAAAAATAAAAAGGCAACAATATAAAGAATAGAAAAATGTGTCAAAAGTGAGTTCCGAAAAAACCGACTTTACTTTTGACACATTTATTTTTTATTTCTTAGTCAGGTATTTCTTGCTCAACCATTTTCTTACCGGTTCGTCATACAGTTTAAGACAAGCGTAAGCCAGCAACACATTCCATGCACATACACACACAGCTACCTCCCAAGTTTCACCCAATGTGAAATATTCATTCTTGATGAGCCAAGCATAAAACAGATACATAAACGGATAATGGATGATATAAAGTGGGAAAGAAATATCACCAAGGAACTTGCAGATACGGGTGGATGTTTTATCTGTAGTGCTGCCCGATGCTCCCAACCATACCAACACCGGAAAAACGAAAATAATACAGAACATCTCGAACACACCGTTCATAAGTATCGGCTCCGAACCTTCTACGAAAGGAATATGAAACAAAATCAGCAACACAATCGAACATATCCAGAAAGCTCCTCTAATCTTCACCGGCTTAAAACAACGCGACAACAACATACCCATAGAAAAAGGAAACAACATACGCAGCAATCCGCCCACGAAATTGACTCCGTCCAATGTCCAACCTACACCGATACTTCCATAACCGGCGGCATCAGAACAAGCAAACATTGTCAATGCGATACCCAATATCACGACCATTACCGTCAATGCCTTGGTAGAAAACTTATGAATAAACAATGCGTAGAAGATATTCCCGATATACTCGAAAAACAAAGACCATGCCGGACCGTTAAGCGGGAACATCTCGCCATTTCCACGCACCTCATATCCTGCACCGGGCACAGCAGGAATAAAAAACATGGCACACAAAAGAGCCACCATTACTAAAGAAGTGGCTACATGACTTCCGTCCCACTGCACACTGCCCTGAATGAAAAAAGTAATTGCCCCCAACACTGCTCCCAATACTACCATAGGATGCAGACGCACCAGACGGCGCTTGAAGAAATTCTTCACCGTGAGTGTCTTTCCCCAACGGTCATCATACGCATAGCCAATGACAAACCCCGATAGAATAAAGAAAAAATCCACAGCCAGATAACCGTGATTGATTGTCTCTATAGAGGTTCCTCCGGCAAAAGCATAACCTTCGAACACATGATACCATACTACTAATAAAGCCGCAACGCCTCGCAACCCATCCAATAAGTCATAATGAGGCTTCGAATCTGCAAATGACGCAGAAGAAGAGATTTTTTGCATAATAAAACCAAATGTTAAATAAGTATTTTCTAATTAAAGGTTGTTTTTCATGTTGCAAAGCTATGCTTTTTTAGGATTAAAAAAATTGTTCTGAGACAAATTAGCCTATATATCGTATCAATCAGTGATATTTTCCATATATTCCCGATGAATAATGATGGAATTCTGCACATGGACGAAAAGACACCGCACATACACGCCACTATCGTACCGATAGTGACCGGAG
>OGGW01001580.1_pt1 | contig 16985 bp, 9 predicted proteins | sample 1571291 | NCBI WGS metagenome assembly OGGW01 (sample SAMEA2582028, study PRJEB24529) | metagenome | biome: Human gut stool | place: China | collected 2011 | reverse complement strand
AAGGTATCAATACCAAGCAGGAAAAGGCATGGCAATATTTATATGCGGAGTATTATTCTCCGCTTTGTTGTTATGCTTTGAAAATTCTGAAAGACAGGGAATATGCTATGGATGTGGTGCAGGGGATCATTGTCCGGTTATGGGAAGCGGATACTTATTTCGAAGATATGCCTTCTTTCCGCGGATACCTTTATCGGGCGGTATATCATAATTGTCTGAAAGTTTTACGTGACCGGAATATAAAAGAACTGTGTTTGACCCAATGTGGGCAGGAAGAGGAGAGCGCCGGAGATTTCGGGGCGGTGATCGAGGAAGAGGTCGTCCGTAAATTGCGGGGCGTGATTGCCCGGATGCCGGAGAAACGACGGGAGGTGATGCTGCTTTGTTTAGAAGAAAAAACGGTGGAAGAAATCGGTGAAATTCTGGGAATCAGTGTCAATACGGTCAAAAAACATAAAAAAGAAGCTTATCAGTATATCCGGAAAATTCTGTCGCCTGACATTTTCATTTTATTCTGTCTTTTATTCCACCCCAAAGATTGACTTTTTAAATAAATTTATCCGTTTTTCGAAAAAAATTCAGTTAATAAAGGTACCCGTTTTGTCTTTTTGTGGATTATTTATATAAATAATCGTTATATGAACAAAGATGACGAAATAAGGGAAGAACTTTCTGATTTATGGTGTAAAGAAATTACCGGACAATTGAAGGGAAGTGAGAAAATCCGTCTTCAAAACTTAATAGAAGAACGGGAATTTCCTTTTCCGGATCGCAAACGTTGGTTAGCACGTTTACGTCAGAAAGAGGAGTTCGATTCTGCAATAGCGTATCGTAAATTCCTGCAATACAAAAACAGGAAAAGGTGGTGGAGGTTTGGGCGTATCGGTCTTACCGCAGCGGCAGCCGTTTTGTTGTTTGTGGGGATTGGACTGGTTTGGAGTCATCGGGAACAGCTACGGTCTGTCCCCCCGCTGACGGTAAAAAATGAAGTGGTGGAACCCGGCAGGAGCAAGGCGATGATTACGCTGGCAAACGGAGAGAAAATAGTTTTAGGAGATAAAAAACAGCAACTGATCGGAGAAGACGGAACGCTCCTGAATTTGGATTCTGCCGTCGTGGAATATAAAGGAAAACAAAAGACACCAGCATTGGTATACAATACCATTGATATTCCGATAGGAGGGGAATATCAGTTGGTTTTAGCGGATGGAACTAAAGTTTGGCTCAATGCCGATTCAAAACTAAGGTTCCCGGTTAGTTTTACCGCAGAACGGCGGGAGGTTTATTTAGAAGGAGAGGCCTACTTTGAGGTGGCGAAAGATAGCGAACATCCTTTTATCGTACACATTTCCAGGGGAGCGATTGAGGTGTTGGGTACGGGGTTTAACGTTCGGGATTACCGGGAAGAACAAAAAACCGTTACAACATTGGTGCAGGGAAAGGTGGTGTACCGACCGGAGAGACAACCGGGTCGGGAAATCATGTTGGAACCTGGTTTTCAGATAAAGGATGAAGAAGGAGGAAGTCTTCAGCCCCGGAAAGTAGATGTTATTTTATATACCGGCTGGAAAGACGGAAAATATGTTTTTGAAAATGCAACACTGGAAGAAATCATGCAAGTATTGTCCAGGTGGTATGATATTGCCGTTTTTTATAAACGCGAAGAAGTCAAAAAATTACATTTTACAGGTGATCTGGAACGTTATAAGACAATCAACGATTTTCTGGAATTTATGGAAATCGGTGGAAATGTCCGGTTTAGCATAAAAGGCAAGACTGTTTTGATAGAATAAAAAATAAAGGAGCGGATGTCAGCGCCAACCTTCATCCGCATCCGAGCAGTTAATTTCAGTATTCACTAAAACTAAAACAAAGTTATGAAAAAAAACGAAGTGTATGGGCGTAGTGTACCCATTAATTTTAATCCTTTATTCCGGGTTATGAAATTATGCCTTTTGTTTACTGTGATGTTGAATCTTTCGGTAGTTGCTGCAACAAATGCACAATTGAAAAAGGTTTCCCTGATCATGGAGAACGCAGAGTTGCGTCAGGTATTTAAAAAAATAAAACAACAAACCGGTGTCCGTTTTTTTTATAATGAGGAGAAATTGAAAAATATCGGGAACCGCCGGATCGAAATTCATGATCTGGAATTAGAGAAGGCATTGGATGAGATATTGGAGGGGACGGAACTTACTTACACTTTCCTGCGGGATGTTGTGGTAATCAAAGACAGGGAAAACAGTCGGGAGGTGCTGGAAACTCTGATGCAACAGAAAAGGCTGATCCGGGGAATTGTCAAAGATGAAAAAGGAATTACCCTTCCCGGAGTTTCTGTTATAGTGAAAGGTACCCAGACAGGTGTTGCGACCGATATCAATGGTCGGTTTGAGATCAAAGTGGACGATGAGCCTAACCTGATTTTGCAATTTTCTTTTGTGGGCATGAAAACGAAGGAAATAAAAATCGGAAACAATCAGGAATTGAAAGTGGTCTTGGAAAGCGCTGCCGAAAGTCTCGATGAGGTGATTGTTACAGGTTACCAAACTATCTCGAAAGAACGGACTACCGGTTCGTTCGGAGTGATAACTCCCCGGAATATCGAGACAAAATTACAGTCGAATCTGAGTTCTGTCCTGGAAGGACAGGCCACTGGAGTTGTACTGGATAAAGACGGTAAAATAGAAATCCGTGGTGTGTCAACTTTCAATGCGGAAAACGAGCCTTTGGTGGTGTTGGACGGTTATCCTATCGAGGGGGGGCTCGAATCGATTAATCCTGAGAATATTGAGAATATTACAGTGCTGAAAGATGGGGTCGCTGCCTCTATCTATGGGTCCAGAGCTGCTAATGGTGTGATTGTAGTAACGACTACCCGTGGGGCTGCCGATCGTTTTAACGTATCTTATAAAGGAATTGTAAGTACGATTTTAAAGCCTCAATTATCTAAATTGAACCGGGCGTCGACTTCGGATTATATCGATGCGGAATTAGATTTGTATTACCAGAATCCGAACCGTCCCAGTACGCAATCCGTTAGCAATATGAGTAAAGTGACCTGGCTGATGATGCAGGCACGGGAAGGAAATATGACTGAGGCAGAAGCTTTGGCTGAAATCGATAAATTGCGGAATATAAACGGTTTGAAGCAGGCGGAGAAATACTTTTACCGCAATCAGCTCAGCCATCAGCATAATATAGCCATCAATGGCGGTACGGAGAAAAATCGGTTTAATGCAGCTGTCAATTATATGTATAATCGGGGAAATATGATTCATTCCGACAATTCCCGTCTGATTTTCGATTTGAAGAACGACTGGAAACCGTCCAAATACATTTCGTTGGGATTAATGGCTAATGTCGTATATACTAAAGATGAACATCCGGTAAGAGGTTGGAGCGATTTGTTGGGTTATACCAATACTTCGTTGATACAGCCTTATGATAATCTGGTCGATCCGGAGACGGGCAAACCGACGACGGTATTTTCGACCAGTACTTATAAAATTGCCAATTATGAGAAAATCGCTAATATGAAGGACTGGAGCTATAATCCGATTGAGGATGTGGGTAAGGAGACGACCGATACGGAAGATATTCAGACTCGTTTGGGAGGAACCTTAAAGATATATATTATCGATGGATTGAATATCGAGACCGGAGGGATTTGGACCAAAGGAAATAAAGTGGAGAAAACGACTTATGACCGGGATGCTTATCGTATCAGGATTCAATACAATGATGCAACCTCCAAGACAAACAACGCCAGTCATTATTTTCCGGACGGAGCAATGATCGATGAATGGCGTAACATCAATGAAAGCTGGACACTCCGGACTCAGATCAACTTTAACCGTTCGTTTCTGAATGACAGGCACCGGGTGACCTTCCTTGCCGGAAATGAAGTACGCAAAAGTACTTATAGTAATAATCAGTATGCGACCCGTTTGGGATATAATCCGACGGCAGGATCTTTCATTCCGGTAAATATAAAAGATTGGAATTCAGGTTTGAATAAGGCGGATATGTTGTTCGGCTCGACTACGGTTTATTCTTTAAAAAACGGGGCGTATAATTTGCGGGATAACCGTTTTGTTTCCTGGTATGGAAACGGTTCTTACGAATTCGACAGCCGTTATCTGGTTAGCGGAAGTGTACGGTTGGATTTGACCAATTTCTTCGGAACAGATTCGAAATACCGGTATAAACCGTTATGGTCGGTGGGAGCAACCTGGAAATTGGCTGAAGAGAAATTCTTCTCCGTCTCCTGGATCGATCGTTTAAATCTGCGGGCTTCTTACGGAATCAACGGAAATATTTCTTTAAGCGAAGGTCCGTACCTGATGCTTGCGGCAGGCTCTTATCAGGAAATGACCGGTGGAGTTTCTTATAGTATTGCTTCTCCTCCAAACAATCAATTGCGTTGGGAAAAGACAAAAACGACCAATATCGGTGCCGATATCGCTTTATTCGATAACCGTATAAATCTGACTTTCGATTATTATTTGAAGAACAGCTCCGATTTGTTGGCCAGAGATGCCATCGACCCGACGACCGGATTCAGCAGTCTGACAAAAAATGTCGGGGAAATGCAGAACAATGGTGTAGAATTTTCTGTTAATGCCGATATTATCAAAAAACAGGATTTCGTCTGGAATTCGGTTTTCAATTTCAGTTATAATAAAAATAAAGTTAAAACATATAATGTAACCCGGATGTATACCAGCCAATGGGCCAGTATGGCACCTATTTTAGCTGAAGGTTACCCTGCCGACGCTATGTTTGGATTTAAATATGCGGGTCTGAACGATAAAGGAGAAGCTTTGGGGTATTCGGCAAACGGAGAGAAAGACCGGCTCGCTAACTTGACTACCGATGATATTATATATTTGGGTACTGGACGTCCGAAATATGATTTGTCGTTTACCAATGCGTTCAAATATAAAAACGTTCAGCTTTCTTTTATGTTTATCGCCAAATTAGGGCATCAATACCGTAAAGACGGTTTCTATGGTATGAATTATCAGAATCGTCATGTTGCCGACCGTTGGCAAAAGCCGGGAGATGAAGCTACCAAAAAATATCCCCAACTCCGGAGTGGAAGTACGGAACATTGGTATTTCCCTTATACCGATTTCCTGACCGGAAACGCCAGTTATATGAAATTGAGGGATGTGACGCTTGCCTATACCTTCCCTAAACATTGGTTGTCTTCTGTAGGAGTAAACAATGTTCGGGCTTACTTCCAGGCACGCAATATTTGGACTGTGACGGCTAAGGGGACGGATATAGACCCGGAAACTGCTCAGGTGAATATGACAGGAGCATATAATAATTTTACGGAACAGGGATTCACGTCATTGCCATTGCGTCCTGAATTTTATTTTGGTTTATCATTTTCATTCTAAATATATATACTTATGAAAGCGAAATTATTGACTATTTCTTTAATGGTGGGCTTGTTTATGGGGTGTCATGATTTTTTGGATGTCAAGCCTGTCGGAAAATTGATTCCTACGGAAGTAGAAGAGTTTGAGAATATACTCAATAATACGTATACGGTAGATTGGTACTATATGGACAATAATAAAGGTACGCTTCTCGCTTCTTTGGGAGATAACCTGCAAATCAGTGAGAATAGTGCCAATTATAATTATACCGCAACCCATCCGAACATTAACCGCTACGCTGCCTATACGTTTAAATTGCCTTACGGTAATCCTGAAAAACCCGATTATTTTTGGGAATGGGGTACTTATCGTGCCGTCGGTTTGTTGAACAATGTGATTGACGGGGTAAATGACGTAAAGAATGAAAAGACGGCGAAATTGGCTGAGGAATTGTCGGCACAGGCCCGGGCTGCCCGGGCGTGGTCTTATCTGACAATGGCCATGATTTATGGACCTGTTTATGATCCTGCCGGAGCTAACGATACAAAAACGATTCCTTATCGTACCGCAGCTTCTCCTACAGAAGCTAATCCGGCATTATCCACAACGGCCGAGGTGTTCGGGCTGGCCAAAGCGGATATCGATTTCGCTCTGAAGAGTGTTCCCGATAATGTAAACCATCCTGCCCGTATGAATCGATGTGCAGTACAGACTTTGATGGCTTATTATTACATGTTTGCACGTGATTTCGGAAAAATGCTGGAATATGCAGATATGGCCTGGACATCGGCCTTAGCTCAGCAAGGTTCGGTGGATAATTTGATTTATAATTACAACGATTTCTACTATGAACCCGATCCGGAGGCCAGTCCTTCTCCGGGTACTGATGTGGAGGTATCATTGGATTTGAAGGGCCAGGACGATTATTTGGGACAGACCTATCACCGGGAAATGTTGTTCTATCGGGTTGCTCCTTCAGGAGGGATGGGAAGCAGTGGTTATCCTTCGGTAGAGTTTATCTCTCTTTTCGATAAAAATACGGATTTGAGATACCGGTTGTTTATGCTGAAGGATTTAGGATATGCGACGACTGTAGGGGATACGAAGTATGATGACGGGATTGTCTTACAATATTATCGGGATGTAAAAATAAAAATGACACAAGGATTCAGTTATCCTGAACTGTTGTTGATGAGAGCAGAAGCATACGCCCGGAACAGTCGGAAAACAGAAGCTTTGTCTGACCTGAATACCCTCAGGAAATACAGGTATGACAATACGCAGGGAAGTACGGACCTTCCCAATGGAGCTGCCCTGACTGAAGATCAGTTGTTGGAGGAAATCCTGAAAGAACGCCGCAGGGAATTACCGATTGCAACTTTCCAGCGTGTGCTCGATCTGAAACGTTTGGCATTGGATAATGGCAAGCCGTGGTGTAAAACCACTATCGAGCACAAAATCGGAACTCAGACTTATTCGGCTTCGATAAATTCCGAATATTACGTTCTCCCTATTCCGAATAACATTATAAAATATAATCCGCAGTGGGGATTGCCGTTGGATACCCGGCCCTATAATCCGAAATAGACCGGGGAAAGAAAAGATCGAAAGTGTTTTGATGAAACCAGGGGCTGTCTAAGAAATGAAGTGCCCTCAAAAAGTTGGACATAAAACTTTTGGGGGCATTTCACTTTTAGACAGTTCTTTTTTTATTGTTTTTCAACGGGATTGTGAAGGATTAAAACAGAGAGGATTGGACAGGTTTCCATCCCCATATTCCCTCCGTCTATTTTTGGATGTAAGTTATCGGAGATGAAGCGTGGAATCCAATGAATAGAGGATGAAGATAAAAAGGAGAAGCTTGAAAAATTAAAGAAATTGGATAAATTTGTATTTATAAAATACAGAGAGTAGTGCATTTTAAATCATAATGGGGTGGAAGATAAAATTAAATATGAAAAACATTGGCTGAAACTGTTGGTAGAAGGAGATGAGAAGGCTTATAAACGTTTGTTTGAATTATATTATTCATCATTGGTCATGTTTGCTGCAACATACTTGCGAGATACCGATCTGGCAGAGGATTTGGTACAGGATGTCATTTATGATTTCTGGAAACAGAGGCAGCATCTTTCGGAACTTTCTTCTTTGAAATCCTGGTTGTATATATCAGTGAGAAACCGGTGTATCAATTATCTGGAACATGATAAGGTGAAGAAAAAATACTTACAATTAAACGGGGAAGCTGAAGCTGATTTTTTTCTATCGCAGATCATCGAAGAAGAGGTGTATCTGGCATTGAAACAGGCAATTGATATTTTACCCCCTAAAATCAGGACTATCTTTTATCTGATACTGGAGAGGAAAACCAATGCGGAGATCGCCTCTTTGTTGGGGATAACCGAAGAGGCTGTAAAGGCTTATAGAAAGAGAGGTATGAAGATGCTGCGGATACGGTTGAGTAATTTCTGGATATTAGCATTGTTAATTTTTTAAATTTTTGCCCACTTTTTAGTTTTTTCCTGTCTTTATACAAAAGGCAGAAAATATGGAATTAAAAAGTGAGAAAGCATTTCGGATTGCTGATTTGATTTTGCGTTATCAGGAGGAGACTATCTCAGAAGAGGAGATGGAAGAACTCAGGCTTTGGCTGAAGAAATCAACGGAACATCAGCAACAATTTGAAAATCTGAATGATCGTGACTATATCAGGCGGAAACGCGAACTGGATTTGTCTATAAATCCGGCTGCTGCGTATACTGCTTTTTCTGAAAGAATAGCAAGGGAACGTCCATGGTCTTACAGGAAGTTGCGTGGGTTAGCTGCTGTGGCAGCTGTATGTCTGATTGCAATAGGAATTTACTGGTGCTGGCTCCGGGAAGACAGGAACGGTACGCTTGTTCCTCAGGTATCGACATCTGTCATTCCTGCTGGTAGTAGTAAGGCTGTCCTTACCTTGGCCAACGGGGAACAGATTCATTTGTGCGGAGATACTGCCACTTCTATAAAGCAGCAGGATGGTTCTGTAGCTAAGGCTTCGTCTGCCTCTTTAGTGTATCAGAATATTCCGTCTTTGCCGGAAGAGCTATTGTATAATTCTTTGAGTATTCCCCGTAAGGGAGAATTTACACTTGTACTGTCCGACGGAACGAAAATCTGGCTGAACTCGGAGAGTGAAGTGGAATATCCGATTGTTTTTCCCTCCGGGGAACGAAGGATACGTTTGCAGGGAGAGGCTTATTTTCAGGTGGCCTCTGATAAATCGTCCCCTTTTATTATAGAGATGGGAAAGGTGCAGGTACAGGTGTTGGGAACCTCTTTTAATCTCCGGGCTTATCAGGATGAAGAAATGATTCAGACCACCCTGGTGGAAGGGAGGGTATGCATGTTCACCGACAAAAAACGGATATTGTTGTACCCGAATGAACAGGGGGCTATAGAGCTGAAGACTGGTAATTTAGTTAAAAAGCAAGTGGATGTACAGGCATATATCGGTTGGAAAAACGGGAGGTTTATATTCGAACGTCAGACTCTGGAAGATATTATGAGGACTTTGTCGCGCTGGTATGATGTGCAGGTGGTGTTTCAGTCGGAAAAAGCCCGGCATATTGAATTTACCGGTAATTTAAGACGTTATGATGATTTCGGACAGATCGTGTCGATGCTGGCTCTGGCTTGTCCCGCAAAATTTAATGTTTCAGGAACTACTATTTATATCGCAGAATAAAAGACAGGTAGCCGATGTAGGGAATCGGCCGCCTGTCCGTTCTGGTATTTATTTACTTATAAGTCAAACAAAGTTATGAAAAAAACGAAAAACAGGAAATTTCCCGGTGTATTTCTCCCGGGACGAATGGTGCGGACGATGAAGCTGATGACTTTATTACTTGTGTTACAAACTTTTCAAGTGACTGCGAAAGGATATTCGCAGGAAAATATCACATTGAAAATGAAGAATGTGACCTTTGCAGAGGTCGTTAAAGAGATTGAACGCCAATCCAAAGTGACTTTCCTTTATAATCATGATTATGTACGTGAGCTGGATCGTCTGAATCCGGATTACTCGAATTTGAATCTTCAGGAAGTATTGGATCATATTTTGACAGGAACCAATTTGGAATACAAGTTGATCGATAATACGGTGGTCATTACTGCTAAACAGGGACAGGATCAGTTTGAGCAGGAGATACAGACCATAAAAGGAAAAGTTGTAGATGTACAGGGACATACCTTGCCCGGAGTGACTGTCGTTATCAAGGGTACGAACCTGGGGGTTGCTACGGATATGGATGGAAGATTTTCTATTCAGGTACCCCGTGGCAAGGCTGTCGTCCTGGTGTGTACCTTTGTTGGAATGCGTAAAAAGGAGGTGAATTATGTGGAAGGGAAAGAATTGACTATCGTCATGGAGGAGGAGGCTGCAGAGATGGACGAAGTGATTGTGACGGGGTATTTCCAGAAATCGAAAGAGAGTTTTACAGGTTCGGAGGTAACCATCAATACCGAGGAACTGAAAAAAGTCGGGGCTTTGAATATGATTCAGGCGTTGAATGCTTTCGATCCTTCTATCCGCTTGAACGAGAGCCTTACACAAGGGTCTAACCCCAATGTGATACCGGATATTACGATCCGGGGAGAGAATGGTTTTGACCTGAGGGCCAATGCTGACGATGCGACGACAAACCCCAATGCCCCGCTTTATATTCTGGATGGAGTGGAGGTTTCGGCAGAACGGATCTATGATATGGACCTGAACCGGGTGGAATCCACGACTATCCTGAAAGATGCCAGTGCAACGGCTTTATATGGGTCTCGGGGTGCCAACGGAGTGATTGTCATTACGACTATCCGTCCGAAAGCCGGACAAATCCGGATAAACCTGAATGCCAATTACAACGTTTCAATCCCGGATTTGAGGGATTATAATTTGATGAATGCTGCGGAAAAACTGGAATATGAACGCCGGGCCGGTGTATATACCGATCCTGTTTATTCAGAACAGGTACGACTGGAAGAGCTTTATAATTCACGTTTGGAAGAGGTGAAAAGAGGGGTGGATACTTATTGGTTGTCCCAGCCTCTGACTACTTCGTTAAATCAGCGTTATTCGCTCAATTTTGAAGGAGGAGATCAATATTTCCGTTATGGCGTGGATTTACGATATGATACGGATAAAGGAGTCATGAAGAAATCCGGACGGGACCGGTTGGGGATTAACTTGACTTTCAATTACAATATCGGTTCCAGCTTTTTTATCCGGAATGACTTGTCGGTCGATAATGTGAAAGCGAAGAATTCTCCGTACAATGAATTCTCTTTGTATGCCAACCAGAATCCGTATGACCGGATTTATGACGAAAACGGAGAGTTTGTGGAAAAACTTTCTTCAGGTGACTGGAATCCGCTGGTCAGTGCCAATCTGCCCAAGCGTAATACCAGCACTTATACCTCTGTTCAGGATAATTTCAATATCGACTGGAGGATTATTCCGGCTTTGCGTTTACAGGGGCGTTTCAGTTATACCAGGCAGTTTGACCGGCGGGATTTGTTTAAATCTCCGGAATCACTGGATTACAGTACAGAAACGGATCCGAAAAAGAAGGGGAGTTATTATCTGGTAAATTCCCGGAGTGACCGGTTCGACGGTAATTTGACACTGGCTTATAATAAGACGATAGATAAACACATGCTGAATGTCGGGGTCGGAAGCAATATCATGCAATCGGAGACGGAAGGTGAGTCTTTTACCGGAGTCGGGTTTATCAATCCGGACATGATTTTTATCGGTGCAGCCAATGCTTTTCAGGAAAATACCAGTCCTCAGGGAACCTATGATAAATCGAGATTGGTAGGATTTTTTACCAATGTAAATTATGGGTACGGCAATCGTTACTTCCTGGACTTTTCTTTTCGTTCGGACGGTTCCAGTAAATTCGGACGTAATTCGCGTTTTGCTCCTTTCTGGTCATTGGGGGTAGCCTGGAATGTGCACAATGAGTCTTTTTGGCATGCTCATGAGAAAAACGCATTGAAGCTGAGGGCTTCGGTGGGAAGTACGGGGACAACTAATTTTTCATCTACCCAGGCGCTGACAACTTATTTGTATGATTTTAGCAGGGAATATAACGGAAATTTCGGAGTTAGTCTGGCCGGATACGGTAATTCGAGTTTGAAGTGGCAGACAACCCTTTCTTATAATGTGGGAGTGGATTTTACTTTCTTGCACGGCTTGGTGGTGTTTAACGGAGATTTTTACATTAAAAATACCCGTAGTCTGCTGTTGCCTGTAACTGTAGCTCCTTCGACGGGATTTATCGATTATGTGGAGAATATCGGGAAATTGAGAAATACGGGTGTGGAAGCCCGTTTGCGTTTCAACCTGATCCAGGATGCAGTCAAAGATCTGAGATGGAATGTCACCTTATCCGCTTTCCATAACCGGAGTAAGATTACCCAATTATCCAATCAGTTGGAAACCATCAATCAATATGCCAACGATGACCGGGCAAACCAGGGAACGGTGGTATATCGTCAGTTCGAGGCGGGACGTTCACAGACGGCTTTGATGGTGGTGCGTTCCGGAGGAATCGATCCGGCTACCGGGAATGAAATTTATATTAAACGTAACGGGGAAATGACTTTTGAATATAACCATAACGATAAGATCGAATGTGGGGATATGAAGCCTAAAATCGAAGGAAATGTGAACACTAATCTGAACTGGAAAGGATTCAATCTGTATATGCTGTTTAAATATCAGTACGGTGGAAAAATATATAATGCTACCCTGGCCTCGAAAGTGGAAGGGGTTAATCCGCTTAAGAATGCTGATAAACGGGTATTGTACGACCGTTGGAAAGAACCGGGGGATCATGCGAAATTCAGACGTATCGACGATACGAGTGCGCCCTATCAGACAACCCGCCTGGTATTTGATAACAATTTGCTGGCTTTGCAAAGTGTCTCCCTGTCATATGAGTTGCCTCGTAAGATTTCCCAGAAAATGTATATGGAAAGAGTGAAGCTGCTGTTGAGTTCCACCGATCTGTTCCGCTTGTCCTCGGTAAAACAGGAACGGGGGACGAGTTATCCCTTTGCACGTACTTTCAGTATCGGTTTGAATGTTACTTTTTAGTCGTTAACAGATAAAGATAGAACTTATGAAAATGAAAAATAGCATATGGAATTTAGTTTGGGTGTGTTTGTTATGCTCCTGTAATTCCTGGTTGGATATTAAATTGATAAACCAGAGCGAAGAATCGGAATTGTTCAGTACGGAGCGTGGATTTTCCGAAGCGTTGGCCGGGGTGTATTATGATATGTCGGCGGCGGGACTATATGGTCAGACCCTTTCATTCGGCATGCTGGATGTGATGTCGCGTACTTATGATTATTCCCGGGTGCCGAATGCCATGAAAATATTCAGGGATTATGATTATGAAGACAAGGATATGGAGGCTTATATCTATTCCATATGGTATGCTTTATATGCTAATATTGCAGCCATCAATAATATATTGGAGTGGAGTGATAAAAATGCTTCTGTCCTGTCGGATGCCCGGCGTAATCAGGTCCGGGGTGAGGCATTGGCATTAAGGGCAATGCATCATTTCGATATTTACCGTTTGTTTGCTCCCGATGTGAAGCTGGATAAGGATGCCCGGATTTTACCTTATCAGCTGAAGTTCGGAGTGGAGACACCTGCTGTATATACGACACAGGAATATCTGAATCTGGTGGTCGGGGATTTAGAAAACGCTTTGGAATGCCTGAAAGATGATCCCATTTGTTCGGTGGTACCCTATGAATTAGGAAACGGGGTGGATGAAAATAAAGATCAGGCTGACCAGTATGTTGCACGAATGAATTATTATGCTGCAAAGGCTTTATTGGCCCGGGTTTATCTGGATATGGGGGGAGAATATAAAAAAGAAGCCCGTCGTTTGGCTGAAGAGGTGATTGAAAGTAAAAAATTCGCCTTATTGGATTATGAGAAAAGTTTGAATGTGGATATGGCCGATAAAGATTTGCTTTTTTCTAGTGAGCATATCTTTTCACTACGGAACCAGGCTATAAAAACAGGTGCTGAAGCGATACATAAACGGGTGACTGGTTCGGACGGTAATTTACAGATGGCTGTAGGGTTTCAGAGTAGCATATATGAAGGGGATCTGGATGATTACCGTTTGAATTGGTACAGTGAAATTTATATTGTAAAATATACCTCTGATAATAGTAAACGTTTTTTTCCGAAAGTTCCGATAATCCGTTTGTCGGAAATGTACCTGATTGCTGCGGAGGGTTGGATGGAAGACGATCCGGGGCATGCTGCGGAATTACTGCAGACTTTCAAACAGGCCAGGACACAGAAAGAGGTGGTATCGCAGGAAGTAACCGAAGACGTGATCATGCGGGAAATACGCAAAGAGTTTATCGGGGAAGGAGTGATCTTTTTAACTTATAAACGTTTGCATCACGATATCTGGGGAAATACTTCCGAAGATCAGGTGAAAGCTGATAATAATGTCTTTGTATTCCCGATCCCGGAAGATGAAATAGAGTATGGTAACAGAACACAAAATTGAATTGTCCAATGAAGAAAGTTATATATGTATTTTTATGGTTTTGCCTTTATTTACAAGGATGTGAGCAGAAGGTGGAATATCAGTATGATGATGTCAACCGGATATATTTCCAGTATGAGGTATTAAATAGCCTGGGCAACAAAGTAAGTCTGGATTCTGTCGTTTTTTCTTTTGGAAAACTTTCGGATGACGTTGGTGCAGATACGGCTAAAATAGTGGTACGTGTTTTAGGTAATACGTCGGAAGAACCACGTACTTACCGGGTAAAAGTACTTGAAAAAGGTAATTATTTAAATGGGGAGACCGATATGGTTGCCGATGAAGATTATGTATCCCTGGCTGAGGAGCAATTATTCGGTCCCGGCCGTTTTCAGGATACCCTCCGGATTGTTGTTTTCCGGAAAAATCTGAGTAAAAGCCTTCGGAATCCTGAAAGCAAGACGCTGATGCTTACACTTGTTGCCGGAGGAGATTTTCAGCTGGGCATTGAAGACGGGCGTGAGATGAAATTATCTGTCAATGACATTTTGTTTCCGCCAGCCTGGTGGACGGCCAATGAGGGGGAACTCGGATTTTATCATCCTAAAAAATGGCGTAAGCTGATCGAGCTGGATCCGATTTTCGCTATTGAAGATGCATTTGTGGGAACAGGGGTGGATATGACGAAGAAATCCCAGATATTGAGAGAATGGTTGAATAAAAATATCATTATCGATGATGAGACTGGTATGCGGATTATGATGGACGGACTTGTCGAGATTACGGACTTGAATTAAATAGGAGGCTATTATGAAAAAAATAATTACTTTTTTATACCTACTTATCCTGGCATATGCCTGTTATGATGATAAAGGAAATTACGATTATCGGGAAATCAACCAGATCAGCATACAGAATATCGATAGCCTGGTTCTTTGTGACCAGATGGATTTGTTGTCTATTCCCGTGACTTTGGAGGGAACGCAGTATTCGGATTCAAAGCGGTTTACTTATATGTGGGAAGTCAACCAGAAGGTTGTGGCGACGACGAAAGATCTGAATGTATATGCTAATTTCCCGTTGGGGATTAATACAGCACGTTTTGTGGTAACCGATAAGGAATTGGGGACGAAGGCCTTTAAAAATTTCAGAATCAATGTGTCCAGTTCTACGGCAGGTGACGGTATCCTTGTTTTAAGCAAGTATCAGGGGCATGCAGAATTATCCTTTAAGCGTCTGGACAGAGAGGGGAGTACTTTTACTCCGAATTATTATGAAGCATTGACCGGTAACCGTTTGGGAACGAATCCACGCAAGATTCACCGGTGTTATATTCCTGAAGCGGCTAATGTCAATTCGGGATTGAAAATAGAGACGGATCAGCGGTTGAAGTGTCTGAGTGAGGAGACCTTAGTTGAGATCGGAGAAAACAAGTATCTGGATCATAACTTTTTTATCTCACGTGCCATGACTTTGCCGCCGGATATAACGGAGTTTGATGTGAAAGCCTGCTGGCATTTGACGACGTCTGCAACTACAACGAGTTTGGGAGGATATATTTTCGTGATTGCCAATGATGAGCTTTGGCATGATCAACGGATGGCTATGCCTGCGTACAACGTGGATTTGAATATGACATTTATGCAAAAAGCAAGCCCCTGGCATGGGCAATTGTCTCCGGTTATGTTTCTGGCATCTTTGACCGGGAGTGGCACACAAAACTACAGTTCTCCGGAATTGTTATATTTGTTTGATGAAAGTGAAGGACAGTTTATATATGCCAATGTAAACAGTTCTGCAGCTAATAGGGCTTGTTCTGAATTGGGGATTTATGCCGGCTATTCACTTTTGTACGGGACACATACTGCTTCTCCGAATCAGGCTGTCGCTGTTTTGGGAAACGGTTCCGTTTACCGGATGTTATACCTGAAACTTCCGTCGAAGACAAGCGAAACCGCTGCCGTCCCTTTTACCGTACTGGCTGATGTAATTGTGCCTGGTGAGGTGATAAATTCCGGAACCTCTTATTATCCGATGAAGAATGAGAGTTATATGTTTTTTGCAACGGATAACGGCCTGTATCGTTATAATCTGAGAGATCTGGAAAATGGCAATGCGCCGGGAAGTCAGAATAGGATCATGACATTGACCGATTTCGGTTACAATGCTGATGATAAAATCACCTGTATGACAGTATCCAGGACGGAACAGGAAATATTGTTAGGGATTTCCCGCTATGGTGAAGATACCGAAGGAATGGGCGAGGAACTGAAAGGAGACGTGCTGGTCCTGGATCTGAAAACCATGAATATGATCCGGAAGTATGAAGGAGTGGCAGGTTATCCGGTTGACCTTATGGTGAAATACCAAAAATTTCTCAGAGATGGGAAAGAGAATGGGGGGGATGTGTCGGATATATTGTATTTTTGAAATATCCGGATAACAGGAATAGGTAGTTATATTGGAAAGAGTGTATCAAAAAACGATTTTTGAATACACTCTTTTGTTTTTATGGTATTCTAAATGGAATCTTACAAACAGACGTTGAATAATATTGTTGTAAATTAGTAACTTGTCCAAAGTGATTCATTTTTTTTGAAAAAAAGTGTGTAAAAAATTTGGAAATGGGGCATTAATTGTTCTATCTTTGCAGCCGCAATCAGGGAATGAGGGGTTAAACCAATAGCGCAGGTGAGTGGTGGTGAAGGGTTGGTTTCCAGAGTTTTGGGTTGCGCAGAGTTCTTCAGGATATTGCCCTGGTCGGGTTCTGAAAAAAAACTTCAAAAATTTCTTTTGAAAAGTTTGGAAGTAATGAAAAAGTCCTTACCTTTGCAGCCGCTTTCCGAAACGAAGCGGACGTTCTGAAACATTTTGACTGATGTGTTTTTCATCTTTTGCGGATGAAGCCTGCAGAAGCTTTCTTCTACGGCGGTTCCGAAAAAAAGTTTGAAAAAAAAGTGCGGAAAGATTTGGAGGGAATATGTAAAAGTATTTATCTTTGCATCCGCTTTCGCCTCGTAAGTGGGGCGGG
>OGGW01001574.1_pt1 | contig 17011 bp, 15 predicted proteins | sample 1571291 | NCBI WGS metagenome assembly OGGW01 (sample SAMEA2582028, study PRJEB24529) | metagenome | biome: Human gut stool | place: China | collected 2011 | reverse complement strand
ACCCGTACGTCAGTTTAGCAAACTGGTGGTTTCAGCCACTCACCCAAACTTCCTTAGTAACCAACATTTGTTCTCAAATGCGGTGCAAATGTATGGCAAACTTTTGGACTATGCAAATCTTTCCCGCATATTTTTTTCAGTATTTTTGCAGGGAAATAGATAACACGCTAACACTCAAAACACAATACGCTGTTTAATTTTTCTTCAAAAAGTATTTTCTCAGGCACCTTTTAGAGTATCCCCGTTCAGTTTCCCTATCTTTACCTGCACACACCCGTTTACTTCCCATAAAGAAAACCGGCCTTTCCTCCCTAAGCATTATCTTATAAAACTCTTGCTTGCCCATTTCATGCTGTACCAACGGCGCACAAAAATAGCCCCGCGGATATTTTCGTCCAGCAAAAACGCTACCCACATGCCGCAAATGCCCCAACCCAACGGAATGCCGAACAGATAGCCAAGCCCTACGGCTACACTCCACATCACCACCAGCCCTACATAGAACGGATAATTCACATCGCCTGCCGCACGCAGCGCATTCGTCGCGAAGATATTGACAGGACGCCCTATCTCCAGCACAATATCGATAACCAGAATGGTAACCCCCATCTTTATAATCTCGGCATTGGACGTCAGCCAGCCGAAAATAACATGCCCGAAAAGAGCAAGAATACAAGACAGAATCACGGTTATCATCACCGACTTCTTCATTACATATTTCCCCATCAGGAAAGCCGCCCGCGGTTTCTTCTCCCCTATCAGATGCCCGATGCATATCGCCCCGCCCTGTGCCATGGAAATGCTGAACAGATAAGCAAACATGATGATATTGACACAATAAGTACGCGTGGCAAGCGCTTCCACTCCCAGCATGTTAATGAAATAAGTAATCACCACCTGCGACGAACTGTAAGAAAGCTGCTCGCCGGCAGAAGGCAGCCCCACCTTCATCAGGTTCTTCAACTCCACCCAAGGGAACGGACGGAAGTAAGCCGGCGGGAAACGGTGGATATGCTTGCGAAACAAGATTACAAACAGGATCACCATGGACACCCCTCTGCTGAAAGCCGTAGAGATGGCCGCCCCCTCCACTCCCAATTCCGGAAAGCCGAAACGTCCGAAAATCAAGGAATAGTTGCCTATTATATTCAGCACATTCACCACCACCGTCACCAGCATCGGATACACCGCCTTGTTGGCGCTGCGCAACGAAGCGGAAAGAGTTAGCGACAATGCCTGAAAAAAGGCGAACGCCCCTACAATACGCATATAATCCATACCGTCCTGCATCAGTTCGGGCCCCAGCCCCATCAGCCGCAGGATAGGCTCCGCACACCCGAACAGCAGCATGCTGATGCCTACACCCACCGCGAAGTTCACCAGAAGAGATACTCCCACCACCTGCACCACCTGTTTATGCAGCCGTGCGCCGATATACTGCGAACACAGCACGGAAGTACCGAGATTAATCACCTCAAACACCAGAAAAGTCAGCATGATAATCTGATTGACCACCCCTACGGCAGCCACACTGTTGTCCGAATGGCGGCTCAGCATAACGGTATCCACCGCGCCAAGCATCATAATTAATAATGTCTCTATGAAAATGGGGGCCGCCAGCCTGGCAAGCCGTTTCTTCAGATTCTCCTGCTGTATCATTGTTGTAGAAGCGCTATGATAAAAATCGCGCAAAGATACGGAAAGGAAAGGGAGAACAACTTGACACATATCAAATATTTTTTGCTACCTTTGCCACGCTAAATGACACCCAAACCTGCATAACCGTTATGGACACATTACTCAAAGAAACAGTGAACGCCACCGTCAACTCCCGCTATCCCGGCATGGCGCCCGAAGGCAGACGGCAATTGGAAGAAATCCTGGTCCGCAGAGAAGTGGGAAAAGGCGAACTTCTACTGAAAGAGGGACAGGTAAGCCATAATATCGTACTCGTTGGCAAAGGTATGTTGCGCCAGTTCTATTACAAAAACGGAAAAGACGTCACCGAACATTTCTCTTATGAAGGATGCATCGTCATCTGCATTGAAAGCACGCTGAAGAAAGAGCCCACCCACCTCATGATTGAAGCGCTCGAAGACAGCGTGGTCTACCTGCTTCCCTATGACAAGCTGATGCTTCTTACCGAAATATCGTGGGAAATCAATATGTTCTATCGCAAGATACTCGAATATTCCCTTATTGTTTCACAAATCAAAGCCGATTCCTGGCGGTTCGAGACAGCACGCGAACGCTACAGCCAGCTGATGGAGCAGCAGCCGGAAGTCATCAAGCGCGCCCCTCTGTCGCACATCGCCTCCTATCTGCTGATGACTCCCGAAACCTTAAGCCGGGTACGTTCGGGCATACTCTGATTTTTACGGGAATGCCCGGACCGGTCATAATCTGAATCCATATAGAAATTTACCCTTTCTATATACGGAGTCCTTTTAAATTTTCTTCAAGAAGAACTTCCCAAAGAAGCTGAACAAAATTTAAGCAGGCTCTTAAACCTGTCTTATCTCAAATCTTTTTTTGAGATAGCTTGTTATCAAGCTCATTATCCAACTTAAAATTCAGATTATGACTACCATATACACTTTTGCGCAAAGCGCAATCGAAGAAGCCAGAAGCGCCGGCCGCTACGGCACAGCCAACCTGTACTCCGGCGCCATCAACAGTTTCCGGAATTTTACCGGCGACATCCCCCTTACCTTCAAGGAAGTGACGGCGGGAATGATAAAACGATACGAAGAAAGCCTGTTGCAGAAAGGCCGGCGCCACAATACCATCTCCGCCTATATGCGCATGCTGCGTTCCATATTCAACCAGGCATACCAGCAAGGCATTCCCGATACGATACCTGCCGACGAGCTGTTCCGCTTCGTATTCACCGGCTACGAGCCTACCGCCAAACGTGCCATCTCCCCCGCCCTTATACGGCGTCTCTCGCAACTGAACCTGGAACACTCCCCCCACCTGCGCTTCAGCCGCGATTTATTCCTGCTCAGCTTCTACCTGAGAGGCATTCCGTTTGTCGACCTGGTTCATCTCCGCAAAACGGACATGAAGCACAACACCATTTACTACTACCGCCGCAAGACCCGCCAGCAGCTATCGGTCTACCTCGAACCGTACGCCGCCGAGATTCTGCGACGCTACACCGACAAGCACTCCCCCTCTCCTTACCTTCTGCCCATACTCTCAGCGGTCGGTCCGGAAGGCTACCGGCAGTACAAAAGCGCCCTGCGTCTTTACAACCAGCACCTGCACCGGCTATCCAAGATGCTGCGCCTGAGTGTGCCGCTCACCTCCTACGTGGCACGCCACAGTTGGGCCACCACCGCCAAAGAAGAAGGAGTAGCCATCGCCATGATAAGCGAAGGACTGGGGCATAGTTCCGAAAAGGTAACACACGTATACCTCTCTTCTTTTAACAATAATGCAATGAGCAAAGCCAACCGGAAGGTTATTTCCACCATCCATGCCAAAAAGAAAATGAGAAAAAAAGGGGAATAGAATAAAAAATAGCATGTAAATTAATATTACTTGCTATATAAAATTGTTTCATAGATAGTTCATTCTCTTACTTACAAGGTAAGAGAATGAATAAAATACTGTAAAAAAGCTTTTTATAATCACATAAAAGCACTTTTCCTATTGTATCCCTTATGCTTCTATAAAGACATGGAAGCGAAATGACATTTTTGAAACTTTGTTAAACAAAAGCGATGTACACAATGAAATATGTAAATATTTAATACTTTAAAAATATGTTTTATACCTTTTTATGAGTAGTTATGATGGGAATTTGAGATTTAAAAATAAATATTTTTTTGTTTGTAATGATAATATTTTTCATACCTTTGCAAGCGGAATAATGGTTCTCTTACCTTGTAAGTAAGGGAATGGGTTATCTCTTACCTTGTAAGTAAGAGAACCCATAATTAATCATAACAAATAAGACAGGGAAATCAATTATTTTATTTACAAAAATTCAATGATTGACAGGACATTACGAAGACCATGAAACAAATTTTGCGTTTCAACAAAATTATCAAGAGCATCATCATTGCCGGTGATTTATGCATTCTCAATGCACTCTTTATAACCTTGTACTATGTATTGGACACAGATACCCAGCGTATCCTTCTCTCCGATTCACTGCCGCAATTGTTGGTATTGTTGAATTTGGTCTATCTCTTATGTAACTATTCCAAAGGAGTCGTGCTTCACCGTCGCATCGTACGTGCAGACCACATCGTAATGCGTGCCGTACGCAATACATTCTGCCATGCGGTAGTATTCATCAGCCTTATCACGCTGGTGCATTTCGGCAGTTTATCCACACGCTTCCTCGTTATATTCTATACGGCATTCCTTGCACTGCTTGTATCATACAGACTCATATTCAGACATTTCGTCAAAATATACCGCCGCAAGGGAGGCAACCGTCGTACTGTTGCACTCGTGGGCGACGGCTCCAATATGGTCGAACTCTACGAAGAGATGACCGCCGACCCTACTTCCGGCTTCAAGGTAGTGGGCTATTTTGCCGAGCATCCTTCCGACAATTATCCGAAGGAATGCCACTATCTGGGCACTCCCCAAGAAGTAATCCCTTATCTTAAGAAAAGTAAGGCCGAGCATCTGTACTGCGGTCTTACTTCCTCGCATAGCAAAGAGATTCTGCCCATCATCAGCTACTGCGAAAACAACCTGATTCATTTTTACAGCGTGCCCAACGTACGCAACTACCTGAAACGGCGCATGCACCTTGAACTGATAGGAAACGTACCCGTACTGGACATTCGTCAGGAACCGTTGGCGCAACCCGAAAACCGGTTGGCAAAACGCTTGTTCGACATCGTGTTCTCACTATTGTTCCTATGCACAATCTTTCCTATCATCTTCATCATAATAGGACTGGCTATCAAGATAACCTCGCCCGGACCTATCTTCTTCAAGCAGAAGCGCAGCGGCGAGGAGAACAAGGAGTTCTGGTGCTACAAGTTCCGTTCCATGCGTGTCAACAAGGACAGCGATAAGGTGCAGGCTACTTTAAACGACCCGCGCAAAACCCGCCTGGGCAATTTCATGCGCAAAACAAGCATCGACGAACTGCCGCAGTTCATCAACGTTCTGTTGGGCGACATGTCCGTAGTAGGTCCCCGCCCGCACATGCTGAAACATACCGAAGAATACTCCAAGCTGATTGATAAGTATATGGTACGCCACCTTGTCAAACCCGGCATCACCGGTTGGGCGCAAGTCACCGGTTTCCGCGGAGAGACCAAGGAACTCTGGCAGATGGAAGGACGCGTGGAGCGTGACATCTGGTATCTGGAACACTGGACATTCATGCTCGACCTGTACATTATCTACAAAACCGTGAAGAATGCGGTAAAAGGAGAAAAAGAAGCCTACTAAAACGAGTTGAAAGCTGAGAGTTAAAAATCAAAACACATGAGAAAAAGAAAAAGTCTGATTATTTTATTGTTGTTGCCGCTATTGCTGGCAGGGTGTCAAAGCTATAAAAAAGTTCCTTATCTTCAGGATGCACTGCAAGAAGTTGCCGCCGGAGATACCGGCACGGCTGATATGCCGTTGTATGATGCACGCATCATGCCGAAAGACCTGCTTACTATCGTAGTGAGTTGCCCCGAAGAACCGGAACTGGCAGAGCCTTTCAATTTGACAGTATCAACTCCTATCAGCAACATAGGAGATAAAATCACTACCCAACCAGTATTGCAACAATACCTCGTAGACAATGACGGAAATGTAGAATTTCCTGTATTGGGTACTATACACTTAGGTGGTCTTACCAAGAGAGAAGCCGAGCAATATATCAAGGACCAACTCAAGTCTCAGTTCCGTGAAACGCCCATTGTCACTGTGCGCATGATTAATTATAAAATATCTGTTATCGGTGAAGTCGGTCGTCCGGGAACTTTCACCATTTCCAACGAAAAAGTCAATATCTTTGAAGCCCTTGCCATGGCAGGCGATATGACTATCTACGGCATTCGCGACAATGTCAAACTGATTCGCGAAGACAATACCGGCAAGCGGGAGATTGTCACACTCAACCTGAACGATCAGGACATTCTGCAATCGCCGTATTACTACCTGCAACAGAATGACATCCTATATGTCACTCCCAATAAGACCAAGGCAAAGACATCCAATATCAGCAGCAGTACCACCATCTGGTTCTCGGTTATCGGCTCATTGGTATCACTGGCGAGTCTTATTATCGCAATTACAAAATAAGAGAAATAGAACCTCAACAAACGAAAATAAAAAATTACAGACGTGAAAGAAGAAATATACGACGGCCTGTTCGAAGAAAAAGAAGAAAATACCAATTGGCAGGCTATATTTTTCAAATACATCATCCGGTGGCCCTGGTTCATTGCCTCAGTCATTTTTTGTCTAATATGTGCTTGGCTCTATCTAAAGGTCACTACTCCTGTATATAACATCAATGCCTCCATTATCATTAAAGATGACAAAAAAGGCGGAAATACCAGCAATGACCTCAGTGCTTTTGAAGACCTCGGCATCATATCTTCTTCCAAGAATATCGATAATGAAATCGAAATTCTCCGCAGCAAATCGCTTATCAAGGACGTAGTCAGCGAACTGGGACTGTACATCAGCTATTCGGGCGAAGGCCGATTCCAAAAGCCCGATTTGTATGGCTCTTCTCCGATACTTGTACATTTTCTGCCCGAAGATGCCGAACGGCTTAAAGCCCCCATCCTACTGACCGTCAACTATCAGTCCGGCAACCAGATAGATGTAACGGCAACCATCAATGGAAATACCATCAACAAACATTTCACGGAACTGCCCGCCGTTCTGTCCGGAGAGGCAGGTACGCTCACGTTTACTTCCAATCCCGCCGCCCCCATTACCAGTAGCGGCAGTATAGATGTAAGTATTGTCAATCCGCTATCCGTAGCCAAAGGATATCGGAGTGCCTTATCCATCGAACCGACCAGCAAGACCACTTCCGTTGTTACCGTATCGATAAAGAATACGAATAAAAAACGCGGCGAGGACTTTATAAACAAACTTGTCGAAATCTATAACAAGAATGCCAATAACGATAAAAACGAAGTGGCACAGAACACCGCCCGCTTCATCGATGAACGCATCTCCGTCATCAATCAGGAATTAGGCACTACGGAACAGGAACTGGAAAGTTTCAAGCGCGAAGCAGGACTTACCGATCTTAGCAGCGATGCCCAGCTTGCTGTCAGCGAACAGTCTGCCTACGAAAAGCTTTGTGTAGAGAACGGTACCCAGCTCAACTTGGTCCAATACCTCTCCGAGTATATTCAAAAACCGGAGAACGCAACCGCCACTCTTCCTGCCAATGTAGGACTGAACGACGAAACATTATCGGACCTCATCGCCCAATACAATGCGTTGATTCTGGAACGTAACCGTCTGTTGCGTACCTCTTCGGAAACCAACCCGGTTGTCCGTCGTCTCGAAAGCAACATACAGGACATGCGTGCCGGCATCCTCACAACCATCGCCAGTGTACGTAAAGGACTGCTTATCACCAAAGCCGACCTCGACCGACAGGCAGGTAAATACGCCGGACGCATCAGCAATGCTCCCGCTCAGGAACGCCGCTTTGTCAGCATCCAGCGTCAGCAGGAAATCAAGGCAGGACTCTATCTCATGTTGTTGCAGAAACGCGAGGAAAATAATATAGCGCTCGCCGCCACCGCTAACAACGCTAAAATCATAGATGATGCATTGGCCGACGATTTCCCTATATCACCCAATAAAAAAATAATTTATATGGCAGCATTTGTGCTCGGTCTCGGTATTCCGGTTGCCATCATCTACATACTGAACCTGCTGAGCTACCGCATCGAAGGACGCACCGACGTTGAAAGACTTACCAATGTCTCCATTATCGGCGATGTTCCCTTGAACGATTCGGAAGACAAGCACGCCATTGCCGTCCGCGAAAACGACAACGACATCATGGCGGAAACTTTCCGCAGCCTGCGCACCAACCTGCTTTTCATGTTGGGCGACCCGGACAGAAAAGTCATTCTCGTCACCTCTACCATGAGCGGTGAAGGAAAAACATTCATAGCATCCAATTTAGCTGTCAGTCTGGCATTATTAGGCAAGAAGGTCATCATCGTGGGGCTCGACATCCGCAAGCCGGGATTGAACAAGGTTTTCCGCATACACCACAAGGAAAAGGGAATCACCAGTTTCCTCTCCGCTCCCCAAAGTACCGATTTGCGTTCCATGATACTGCCTTCCGAGGTATCGGACAATCTTCATGTACTACCCGGTGGAGCCATCCCGCCCAATCCCACGGAACTGTTGGCACGCAAATCCCTGGACGATGCCATCGAACTGTTGAAAAAAGACTACGACTATGTCGTGCTCGACACTGCCCCTATCGGCATGGTCACCGACACGCAGCTCATAGCACGCGTTGCCGACATCAGCGTTTACGTATGCCGTGCCGACTATACGCATAAGAACGACTACCAGCTCATCAACGAGCTGTACGCCAACAAGCGTTTGCCCGGTTTGTGCACTGTTATCAACGGCCTGGACATGAAAAAGAAAAAGTACGGCTACTATTACGGCTACGGCAAGTACGGCAGGTACTACGGCTACGGCAAGTACGGCAGGTACTACGGCTACGGCAAGAAATACGGCTATGGCTACGGGTACGGTTATGGCGATACTTCTGATTCGAAATAAGATATTCACCCCATAAGCCTGGGGAACTTCTACATGCAATGCTGTCCTTGTTTCCGGGCTTATTTTTTGTTTGTTTGCTTGTATGCTGTGGCAGCAGAGCGCTGCTGCCCGGCATACTTTTTAACCCAACCGAACGTAAAAAACAATGCAGAATACGAATCACATAGAAACAAAAAACAATACAGCACCCCGCCAATGGCTGGTGGCCTATGTACAGTCGTGCCTTGAGAAAAAGACTGCACAACGGCTTGCCGCTATGGGCATCGAGTGCTACCTGCCCGTCCAAAGCGAGATTCGCCAGTGGAGCGACCGCCGCAAACGGGTAGAGCGTCTTGTGATTCCCATGATGATATTCGTGCATGTCACTCCGCAGGAACGGCCGCTCCCCCTGAGCCTGCAGGCGGTCAGCCGCTATATGGTACTGCGCGGCGAAAGCACCCCTGCCGTCATCCCCGACGAACAGATGGACCGGTTCCGCTTCATGCTCGATTACAGTCCCGAAGCGGTGGAAATGTGCAGCGCCCCGCTGGCTCCCGGCGATGCTGTGAAAGTAATAAAAGGGCCGCTTGCCGGACTCGAAGGAGAGCTTATCACTGTGAACGGGAAAAGTAAAGTTGCTGTACGGCTGGATATGTTGGGGTGTGCGCATGTGGATGTACCTATAGGATTTGTCGAGAAAAAGGGGGAGGGAATGGAAGGACAAAAGAACAAAAAGACAAAAGAGATACAGAAGAGGAGGCAACAAGAAGAAAAGGCTGTACGATGATTTTACTATCACCCTACAGCCTTTTCAGCATCCCGCTATCAGAATTCCTTCCCTACATCAAAGCAGGGACATTGCTTGGTCCACTCCATGGGTTCCACTTCCCCGTTTCCGTTCAGGTCGGGACTGAGGTCCCTGTGCCCCACTACACATGTACCGGGATATTCCTGTAATAACTTTCCCACCAGCACACTCAGCGAATGTCGCTGCCACTCTGTCCTCGTATCTTTCGGATTTCCGTAACGGTCCAGCCCACCTTCATAACAGATGCCTATCGAGTGAGCATTGTAGCCCCGCACATGCGCCCCCACTTTGCTTACCGGACGGGTAGCCAGGACTCTTCCGTCACGCCGCACATAGAAATGATACCCCGTTCCGTCGAACCCTATAAGCCTGTGAGAAGCCTCCAGCGCCTGTTCGGTCAACGCATAGTTCTCGCGCGTGGAGCTACAATGGATTACTATCAGGTCAATCGCTCTCATCTCCTAATAGTTCATCGCATTCGCACCAAACACACCCAGCACAGCCGAAGCCACTGCAATTACCACTTTCAAAATCGTATCCCAAAAACCTTTACTTTTTCCCATACTTCTTTTTTTCAATTTAAAAATTTAAAATTCATCATTCAAAATACCTTATCCTTATCCCAACGGATTCTCTTCCTCACCGCCGGCATTTCCGCCGCCGTTGCCGCTACCGCCCGATGTCTTGTTGTCGTCGGACACCAGCTCGAAATTAATGTTGTTGGGTGCGCCCTTCGTGGTGGCAACCGAGTCGTTCACCAGTCTGAGCGTAGTGGCGACCTTGAAATTAATCCGCACCTTGTCAATATTCTTCACCGTACAATCCTTGGGATTTTCCGTTGCTATGCAGTGAAACGAAGTGCGGAAAATTCCGAAATCATCCAGACGGACACTGTTGCCGTCGGTCAGCTTCTCGCGCATGTTTCTCACAATCGCCTTGCCCACGTGCAGCACATCCTCTGCCGACATACCTCCCAAAGCCTCTATTTCTTCCGAGATGCGTTTCAAATCATACATCTTCGCGTCGCGCGGTTTTCTTTTCAGGATATAAACCAACGGAGACGTCTTGTCGCCAATCTTCTTGTAGCGCTGTGCGCGTACCACCAATGCTGTTGCCATAATTTTTAAGTTTTAATTGTTAATTGTAAATCATTCATCGCTCAATCCGAAGGGGCCCTTTCTTCTGACCGGCGATACAAAGATAGCACCTTCCCCACCCGCTTCCGCCCCTTTCCGCTCCTTCGCACATCATTGCACACCATAAAGCGTTTTTCTGCGACTTATGACACCTTACGACGCAATAAACTGTCCTTTTTTCTTTCGCAAACCACTAATTTTCACTAACTTTACATCATAAAAACAAGTAATAAAGAACATGGAAAAATCCTCTTTCATCCCCCGCAGCTACAGCAAAAGCGAGCTGGCAATCTTATACAGTCCCAGCATCACGCCCAAGGCAGCCGTCCGCAAGCTCAACCGCTGGATAGCCTTCAAACCCGGACTTCTGGAACAGCTTGCCGCCACCGGCATGCTTCCCAATGCCAAGTGCTACACTCCTATTCAGGTGCACGTCATCGTAGAAGCATTGGGAGAACCGTAGCCCCCGAAAAGCCAGGCGTTTAAAAGCCGAATGCCCGGAGTTTGCATCTGAAACTCCGGGCATTCCAGCCTGAAACACAAGGCATTCCGGGAGCAAACACCCGGTCTTTCAAGAGCAAACTCACGGGGTTACCAGCCCCATCCACGGCAACCTGTCCTTATCCAGAACCCTCCCCTGCATCTCGGTCATTATCTGCTCCTCCGATTCCCGTTCATCATACCGCCCGCACGGCTGCCTCACAAACAGCACGCTTCCCGTCCGGCACAAATCCTGGTCGCGCACTTTCAGCATATCGAGCCGGGTATAGCGCCTGTCCGGTTCCTCGATGCGGCTTATGGAAAAGATGAAATCGGCAAGGTTCGCCCAATTGGCGCTGCCCGAAATGGTGTACATATCTATCTCCTCCAGCTCGTTCTTCCCGTTCAGCTTTTTCAGGCTGCGGGGATGCGCCACGATAATCACCCAGACACCGTTGTTACGCCCCCACGCCTGCATCTGCGTCAGCATGCCCTTAATGGCCTGCGTCTCCGTGTTGTAGCGTCCGGTTTCCATTTCCATAAAGAGGTACGGGTCGATGATGAGATACTTCAGCGGCATGGCGCGTTTCACCCGCTCCGCGCGCTCTATGATGTTGGCGGGCGTGGGCGAAACCTCGTGCAGGTCCAGATGCACCATGTGCCCGTCCAGGAAAGAGACGATGGGCTGCAACTGTTCGCGGGTGTATGCCGCCGTATTCACCTTGCCCAGCATCAGGCGGATAAGATTTGCCATGTGTTTGTTCTTGTCGGGAACCTCAAAGGAGAGGTAGCACACGTTACGCCCCGTCTTGGCCATGAGGCGGCAGGTCAGGTCGTTCAGAAAATCGGTCTTGCCGCTGTTGGGCTTTCCGGTGGCAATTATCAGTCCGCCCTGGTCGGTTGGATGGAACACCCGGTCGGTAAGCGGACCGTAACCCACATCGTAACCGTGGTCGTAATTGCCGTTCAACACGTTCATAATCTCATCCGCACGTTCGCTCACGGTGATGATGTCCGATGTACGATGCGGGCATGCCGAGCCGATAATCTCGCGCACCACATCGGCGCCGTACGCCACAAGCACGTCGGATATATCCTTGCAGCCGCCGGGCAGGACGGTGAACAGGCATCGCGTACCGAAATAGTCGGCAAGATGCTTCACAAGCGTCCTTCCGGGCAGGTCGCTGTCGCCGCAAATCACCAGCTCCTGCACCCGGTCCAGCCAGGGGCGGAAAGCCTCGAAGCCTTTGGAAAGGTCGCTTGCCGCACCGTTGGGCACGCTGATGACATACGGGTAGCCCGCCTCGCGCAACGTCAGCACATCCCTTTCCCCTTCGGTGACAATCAGGCGCGGAATATTCTCTTCGGCAATCAGTAGCGGGTTGATACAGTCGATGTTGTAAGGCGGGCAAGGCGTGGTGGGCGAATCCTGGCTCCAACATTTGGTATAGCCGGAAGCAGTGGCGTCGCACGAGCGGTACTTCACGTTGACGGGCTGCCCGTTGATATAGTTCACATAGGCGATGCACTGGTACATCATCCCCGCAGCGTTCTTTTTATCCTTTCCGTCCTTGCTGTCCTTGCCTCCGAAGCAGCGGTGCACCAGGCAGCCGATACGCGCGTCGATGGCTGTTTTCAATGAGATTCCCATATCGGCAAGATAACGGCGGGCGGCAAGCTGTCCGGTATCGGAAGTCTCCGGGTCATCGGTCAGCGGTTTGATTTTGGCAATTACCTCAGGCGACAGCCGCTTGTAGTCTTCGGGAATCATCGACACCTCAAATGCAGCGTTCCCTCCGCCTGCCGATGCCATATCGCCCGGCTCTCCTTTCCCGGCACTTCCTTTTGCCATCGGCGAAGCTCCCGCCGGACTCCCGGCATCCTGCCATCCCGTGCTTCTACGCTCTGTCCAAAAGTCCTTCAGCTTCCCGTGAAAGTCGCACCCCGCATAAAAGCAGCAGTACAATCCCGTATCGCGCGAAATGGCAAGATGTTTTTTCCCGCACTTGGGACACTCTGCTATATAATTCTTCCCCGCTCTTCTACGCTCGGGAAAATCACTCAAATAATAAAACGGTTTCATCCTCCGAAATTTTATAATTTATAACTCATAACTCACAACTCCCCCCATTTTCCACTCAGCACGTTCCACTCCGCTCCCACTCCCGGGCGGGGTGGTGCATTGTCTGGTATGTTCACCATCCCTTCCAGCGGGTCGTCGTAAAAGCGCAGGCCGCTTTCCTTATCCGTCCACTCAAACTCGCAGAGCGGGTGGTTGTTGCGTTGTTCACTCCGCATGTCGGCAAGGTTCTGTACCCGTTGCCGCCTTCCAGCATCCGTGGCATCTTTCAGCATCCGCAGCCCGCCGGCTGATTTCAGCAGGTTGCTCAGCCAGCACAGCCGCCCTACATGGGTGGATTTCATAAAGCGTTCCTGGCTTGCGAAGTAAGGCACCAGCAATTCGTTCACCAGGTACACCAGGTTGGCGCAGGCATCTTCGCGCGCCAGTCCCTCCTTCTGCTGGAAGCCGTCGATGAGCGGAGTGAAAATCCGCATCTTATCCATCGGATTTTTGTTGATGAGGTGAAAGAAATTACGTGCGGCTTCCAGGCTTTTTTCCGCAGAAGAAATCCTTCCGGAGGATGTATTATTCTTATTATCCTGTATAGTATATATATTATATATATCCTCCTGCGGTAATTTTACCGGTAAAGTTTCCGCGGAATCATCCGTTTTTTCTTTCTCTTTCCAGAGGTAGGAATAGAACGAACTCATCCCGTACACATTGTCGCCGGGTACGATGCCGAACGCTCCGCTCAACCTGACCGCTTCCACCAGATACCGCGCGTTCTTAAACTTCAGCGCCTTGCTGATATCATAGAAATTCTCCACGGGATAAACCGCATCCTCGTTCATGTAGGCAGTCATCCCCAACATCAGTTCCAACAGCTTTGCAATGGTGGAATCCGTAATTTTCCGACTTTTCCACTGCCCTATGGTCTTTTGCAGCTCCCGTACGGAAAGAGTAGTTTTATGTGCTTTCATAGCATTTATATTTTAAATTGTTTTAAAAACTGTTGCAAAGGTATACCTTTGTACCCAAATTACCTGTACCCACTATGTAGGTACAGGAATCAAATATTTCTATTTTATTAACTAAAACAAATTTATTATGAAATCGAACAGATTTATTTCCGATCATCCGGAATTCGGTGCATTCCTCAAAAAAGAACTGGAACAGCTTGATATCCGAAGAGAGGCATTCCGTTCCACCTGTCACATGAAGCAAAACTATCTTGAGGACATAAAAAAGGGCTCCATAATTATGAGGTAGACAGCTACGAGATCATTCTGAGCGCATTTAAAGAGTTCACAACACCGGAAAACGCACAACGTATCTATCGGGAAGGGGTAAAAACTTTATTTCCTAAGCTGAAAGAGTAAAGTTTTATTGCAGTTTTACGAAGAGGTATGTCATTAAAATTTCTTCATAAAACTTGGCATATTACAACTTAATTTGTAAATTTGCCGCACATTTATCAATTACTATTGCTTTCGCCTTTTCCGGATTTTGGGAGGGGCGAAAGCGTAGCGTACTTTTCATAAAGCGAAATCTATATTTCACATAGAATTTACAATAATTCGATTCTAATATTAATAATCTTAATTACTATTTATCTAAGTAAAATGAGTTGAGATATATACATATCTGTACAGCTCTTTTGTTTTTATTACGATATAAAATAATCAACATTAGTTATGGAACATGATATTAAAATTGCAGTAGCAGGAACTGGCTATGTTGGACTTAGTATAGCAACTCTACTAAGCCAACATCATCCAGTAACCGCTGTAGATGTTATAGCGGAAAAAGTTGAACTTATAAACAATCGAAAATCTCCAATACAAGACGAATATATTGAAAAGTATTTAGCGGAAAAAAACTTGAATTTGCATGCTACACTTGATGGGGCCTCTGCCTATAAAAATGCAAACTTTGTAATTATAGCTGCTCCAACCAATTATGATCCAGAAAAAAACTACTTTGATACATCACATGTAGAAGAAGTTATAGAACTTGTATTGGAAGTAAATCCTGATGCTATAATGGTAATTAAGTCTACCATCCCTGTTGGTTATACGCGAAATCTTTATGTAAAATATGCAAAAAAAGGCGTAAAAAAATTCAACTTACTTTTTTCTCCTGAATTTCTTCGCGAAAGTAAAGCTTTATACGATAACCTTTACCCAAGTCGCATCATCGTGGGATATCCCAAAATTATAGAACGCCCAGAATTTAAAGAAGAAAATGAGGCTATAAAAGCTGTGACAAATGTTGAAATGTTAAAAGAAGCAGCCAAAACTTTTGCAGCCTTATTACAAGAAGGCGCTATTAAAAAGGATATTGCTACACTTTTCATGGGTATGAAAGAAGCAGAAGCTGTAAAACTATTTGCTAATACTTATCTCGCACTTCGTGTTAGTTATTTTAATGAACTAGACACCTATGCTGAAATAAAAGGTCTTGATACGCAATCCATAATCAATGGTGTAGGACTTGATCCACGAATCGGTTCTCACTACAATAATCCTTCATTTGGATATGGAGGATATTGTTTACCTAAAGACACCAAGCAACTTTTAGCAAATTATCAAGATGTACCAGAAAACTTGATTGAAGCTATTGTAGAGAGTAATCGTACTCGCAAAGATTATATAGCAGATGCCATTCTCCGTAAAGCAGGTTGGTATGATTATTCAACTCATAATCAATTCAGCACAGAAACTAATGCTTGCGTAATCGGAGTATACCGACTAACAATGAAAAGTAATTCGGATAACTTTCGTCAAAGTGCCATCCAAGGAATTATGAAACGCATTAAAGCTAAAGGTGCAAAAGTAATTATTTATGAACCGACTCTTAAAAATGGTAGCACTTTCTTTGGTAGTGAAATTGTAAATGACCTTATTAAATTCAAACAGCAAAGCCATGCTATCATTGCTAACCGTTATGATAGTTGCTTAGATAATGTACAACAGAAAGTTTATACACGTGATATTTTCAGAAGAGACTAATTATAATTTATTCTCGCAAAGACAAAATATAAGCAATAAGAAATGATGAAGATTTGTGAAGATGAACTGTGCACAGGTTGTTGTGCATGTTTAAATATTTGTCCGAAAGCTGCAATATCTATGGTTGAAGATAATTTTGGCTTTAACCACCCCTACATTGATAATAATATATGCATAGATTGTGGACTTTGCCAAAAGGTATGTCCTATTCATAATAAACCACAAAAGAGGAAAGAACTTATTACATTTGCCGCAATATCCAAAGATGTAAATATCTATAAATCATCTACATCTGGTGGTATAGCAACTACCTTATCCCAGTATATTATCTCAACAGGAGGGGTCGTTTATGGAGTTGCATTTGATGATAAATTTAATCTTAAACATAAACGAGTAGACAATTTAAAAGATATACCCACGCTTCAAGGCTCTAAATATGTACAGAGCGCCATAGAATATACATTTAAGCAAATAAAAAGTGAATTCCCCCAACGAAGAATTTTATTTATTGGCACCCCTTGTCAAGTTGCAGGTTTAATAAACTACATACCAACCAAATTACAAACCAATCTTACCACTATAAGTTTTATTTGTGGTGGAGTCCCTTCTATAAAATTTTTAAAGCAGAATTTAACACCCTTTTTAAATGATGCTCAATCCTTGAAATTTAGAAATGGAGAAAAATATGGTTTTTGGATAAAAAAAACAGATAATACAGTCATCTATCTTAAACGTTTTTATAGTCATTATTTCCGAGCATTTGATAACAAAATTAGTC
>OGGW01001566.1_pt1 | contig 17057 bp, 11 predicted proteins | sample 1571291 | NCBI WGS metagenome assembly OGGW01 (sample SAMEA2582028, study PRJEB24529) | metagenome | biome: Human gut stool | place: China | collected 2011 | reverse complement strand
AACAGTTTTGGGTTAGCGTCCGTACACCCTCCCCACAGGGTTTGTCGGTTGCGCCACTTAAAGTCAGCTATTGGCGCAAAATGAAATCTCTTCAAGATGAGATAGATGCACTTCGTGATCCCGAGCATGTTGTTACGACCTCCAAGGTAAATGATGTACTAAAGGCTTTTAAATTGGTGGACAATTTCTGGAAAGAAGAAAGTACTGCTGAGGATGGCAGTGTTTACAACATAGACTTTTTCTATCTGTTTAAGGCTCGTATCTATAATGCTTTTTTCTTCTATCTTGCTGAAAACAAGAAAGAATTAGATGCGTTGTCAGACGAACAGCTTTCAGAATTTTTTGTGGGCGCTACAGATTGCGCAGATAAAGTTCTTGCTTGCTGCGAATGTGATGATAAGACAGACGAAGAATTTTTGAATAGAAGAATCCCGGAACAAATAGAAGAGCTGAAACAGTTACGCTGTGGAAAAAAATCTTCTATGCATTCGTCTTCTTCCGCATCTGTCACATCAGAGGAGCAGGAGTATTTGGAAGAAATAAGAGCATGCTTTGACAATGACGGCGAAATATCAAGCAGAGAACGACGGCTGTTAGACAGGTTGCGCAAGACTCTTGGCATAACAGAAGCAAGAGCTAAAGAACTCGAAGCTTCGGTAAATAATATGAGTGACGATGAAAAAGAATATCAAGAGGAGTTGAAAGCTTGTCTTGAAGATGGAACAATTAGCGACCGCGAACGTCGTCTTTTAGATCGTCTTCGCAAATCCCTTGGAATCAGCGAGGAACGTGCTAAGGCAATAGAAGATAGACTTCTAAAGCAATAAGGCAAATGTGTCTCTATTCCAAAGGGGCAGGGTAAGAAGAGCTGTGCCAAATCACCTTTTATGGTTTGGCACGGTCTTGCTTAAATATATACATCTTGCATTCTTGGATTAAGGAATATTATGTTCTTGATTTCAGAAAGAGAACAAATTTTTAACTTTAAATAAATTCAATTATGGGAAAAATTAAACCGCAAATGAACAAACTTTCTCAAGATGAGGCTGACACAATTTCTAAATTCGTTAAAGTTGGGTTAGATATCCTTGTAAAGTTGACAGGTGGTAAACCTACTTTTGGAGACAAAAAGTAGGATTACTTTCTTTAAATCATTAGTGTCCCATTAGTATCGGGATGCTAATGATTTAAAATATTAAATCTTTTATAACACCAATATCTGAATATGAGCGTTAATTGGCAAGAAATAAAGAGTATGTTGAAGAATTTCAATAAGTTCTATTGGAATTCAGAGATGGTGAATCATATATCATTGATAAATGATTTACGCCTTTCATCAAACATCCATGAGACAGCACACAGCAGAATTCTATATAAATTGTTATGTGCTTATGGTAAAGAAAAACATCAGTTCTTAAAGATGTTTCTTGAATCTGTGGGGTTGAATATTGAACTTGATATAGATAAGGCTGAGATAAAAGTAGAATCTGAGCATATTGATGTGCTTATTCATGATTGTCAGAAATACATCATCATCGAAAATAAGGTCAATCATGCTTGTGATCAAGATAGGCAATTAGTAAGTTATATAGAGTCGTTGAATGGCAAAGATGTTTATGTTCTTTATTTAGTAAGGTTTGATAATGATAAAGATCCTTCAAAAAATAGTTTGCCAGCAGAAAGAAGACAGAAGTTAAATAATGACGGAAAGTATAAAAAAATATCTTATCAAACACATATCTTAAATTGGTTACATAAGTGTAAAGAAACAGATATAGATAATGAACTTTTAAAGTCTGCACTCGTTCAGTATTGTAATTATATAGAGGAATTATTTAAAGGATTTGAAATAATGGATAAAAAGGATATTGAAAATTTCGAGAAAGATGTATTGGGGATTTCTAAAACATATGATGCCGTCGTTGACCCTGTTGCTCTTGTTGAAAAAACAGATGATCTAAAGCAAAAAATGAAAACCTTAAATGAGGTTGTTGAATCTTATGAAAATTATTTGTGTGAACGTTATCTTGAATATTTTAAGGTAGAAACACAAATAACGGAATCTCGTTTAAATAGTTCTCGCCAGATAGAATTTTGTATCCAAATAAATGGGGCAAATGTACAATTCATATATGATTTCTTAAAACATTATCAATACGTTTGGTTTGGAGCTAAATATCCATTGAAAAGATGGAATGGAGAAGAATTTGACTCAAACACAAGTAAAGATAAAACAAGTAAAGATATAAAGAAAATCATAGAAGGAAATCGTATGGATGGGTATGGGTTGGATAAGGGCGATAATTACGCGAAGTGTGTAGAAGATGATTTCAAGAATTTTTATAGTGATAAGGATTATTTCTGTAAATACTGTAAAGACAACAAAACTGCAGTTGAAGAAATAAAAAAATATAAAGAAAAGATAGAGTCACTTGGGACAAATAATAATGGGTGTTAATGAAAACCGTTATTTATTAAAGTCTTTCAGATACCAATAATCGAAACGATGGATAAAATAGATTATAAAAAGATAGCATATTTGTTAGGATGCTATATGGTAATAGTTGATAAGGAAATCAATCAGATGGAGGTTGATGTCCTTGATAACTATCTGCCATTATCTAAGGAAGATGAACTTTATCATCAGAGGATGCAAATATTCTCTGATGATGAAGAGCGCACGAAGCTAAAAGATATACTTGACAAGTTGGTTATGGCTAATTATTCTGTTGCTCAGAAAACGGAAATAGTCACCCTTCTTGCTCGAATAGCTTATGGTGACGATTATATGGCAAGTTCAGAATTGGAATTGCTTATTAAGGTTGGTAAACTTTTAAAACTTGATATTGGACAAATCATCGAAGAAACACAGTCTGAGTCAAATAAAAGAATTGACTCTTCTCAACTCTCTTCTTTAAAACGTTTTGTAGGAAAAATGGAGAATACTATCTATCAGAGTTTTGCAAATTCTGATAAGAAAAGTGTTGTCGATATGATGTTGGGTGGTCTTGGCTATTCTGCATCCATAGCGCAAATCACAGAAGATGCAGAGAAAGATCTTGCTCGTGTTACTAGAATAATAGATGACTTGAATAGCATGTTGAATGAAGAGTATAATCATTTAGCAAGTATCAAACCATCTTCGAAGAAAGTTTCTAAGGAAGTTTTGAAGATAGAACAAATTATTCAAGGAATTCGAGGCAGTTTTAATGAAATAATAGATAACAGTTTGACAAGTAATAGAGAAGTGTTGGATAAGAAAAGAAGAAATATCCGATACTTTACTATTGCTTTTATGGGTAGGACAAAGGCAGGAAAGAGTACTCTTCATAAAGTCATCACTCAACAGGAAAATGATGATATAGGAGTAGGCAAATTACGTACTACCCGATATAATAGAAGTTGGTATTGGAACAAACTTCGTATTGTTGACACTCCTGGCATTGGTGCGCCTGGTGGTGAAGCTGATACCGAGATAGCCAAGTCTATTATAGATGAAGCTGACGTGGTTTGCTATGTTGTGACGAGTGACTCTATTCAAGAAACAGAGTTTGATTTCTTTTCAACTATAAAGGAAAGAAATAAGCCGTTATACATAATCTTGAATGTCAAAAGCAATCTTAATCAAGCTATTCGTTTAAAAAGGTTTATTGCAAATCCGGATGATTGGAGACTTGGTGACGGTCCTCAATCTATTAAGGGACATATAGAGCGTATTCATGATAAACTTGATGGTAAGTATAACATGGATGCCGTTCGTATTATTCCTGTTCATCTGTTAGCTGCGCAAATAGCCCTTTCTGGAGAGCAGGATCCTAAGACTTCTAAAATACTATTTGATGCTTCCAATATATCTGAGTTTACAAATTCAGTAAAAAAAGAAGTGCAGTTATCAGGTAGTTTGAAGAAAAGTTTGAGCGTTATTGATGGTACTTCTTACCAGATAAATACAATATGGCATAAGATTTACGCTGACTTGAAAAGTCTGAAGGAAGGTAATGAGGTGTTGAAGAAGAAACAAGCGAAAAATTATACCTTTTTCAAGAATGAGTTAACTCAAGTCGAACAATACTTAAAGACCATTTTCCAAGGAACAAGAGATGATCTTCATAATCGAGCTTCAGCTTTTGCAAGTGAGCATTATGATGACGAAGATGCAGGGAAAGCATGGGGTAAGGATATGGTTGTGAAGTCTATAAACAAAAGACTTGAACAACAAATACAGGAGAGGTTTAATGATTTGAATGAAAAGATAAAATCAGAATTGGAAGAGATGATTATGGACATGCGTATATCTCTTGCTACAAATAATATCGGTTCTAATGTTTCTGGTGAGTCTGTAACCAATACACGGTTAGCGGCAGGTGTGTTTGTTGGTATAATGACAGCTGTTGCTCCAATAATAATTTCAAACATATGGAATCCTGTTGGATGGGTTACTGCTGTAGGTAGTTTTATTGTTGGAATTATTGGTTCTTTATTTACGAGTCTATTTACTTCAAAGTCAGAAAAGATTAGAAAGGCTACAGAAAATTTGCGTAAGCAATTATGTGATAGTATTGATTCGGGTATTGATAAGAATTTAAAACAAGTTCTTGAGAATACCAGAAAGTCAATAAATGATACTTATAAATCTATTGATTCGGTGTTGAAAGCTTATACTAAAAATGCCGACGATATAATAACGGATATGGATAGACTTGTTAAGCAAGTTCAAGAAAAAGAGAATGCGATCAATTCTTTGGTAAGTCTTCGAATTCTTGATTTTGTTGGCAAGAATCCTGTAAAAGAAATAAGTATAAATGAGATGAGTAATCAAGTGTTATGTGATGGATATCCTGTTGAAAGAGATTGGCAAAAGCAATCTATCAAGTTCCTATATAACACAGGGCTTACAGATAAGAATATTCAAAAGATAGAAAAAGCAACTCAGATGACAATAAAAACAAAATAATATGGCACAACAATTTAATTATGCAGTCTACCAAGAAAGACTTAGTAGATTGGAAGCTAAAACTCGAGCGTTGTTGAAAGAAACCAACAATACAGAGTTGACTCGTAAGATGGACTTGGAACTTGCTGGCTTGCAAGATCGTAAAGAATTACGCTTAGCATTTGTAGGACAGTATAGTTCTGGCAAATCTACCATTATTTCTGCATTGACAGGTAGAAAGGATATCAAGATAGATGCAAATGTCGCTACAGATAGTGTATCGGAATATAAATGGAACAACATTGTTCTTATGGATACTCCGGGCATTCTTGCAGGTAAAGTAGAATCGCATGATGAGAGTACTAAGGCAGCTTTAAAAGAATGTGACTTGATATTTTATGTCTTGACCTCCCAACTTTTCGATGATGTATTATTCAATAATTTCATCGATTTGGCTTACAATCAGCATTTTGCTGATAAGATGTTTATTGTTGTCAACAAGATGGGTATGGAGTCAGGAGAGTTTGACCAGCTTGTAGACAACTATACTGTATCGTTGGAAAAAATATTCTCAGAAAGAGGCTATGAATTGAAGAACTTTCCTATTGCTTTTATTGATGCGGCAGATTATATGGACGGTCTTGATGAAAACGACAATGAGTTCGTCCAATTAAGCAACTTTGAACATTTCATAGATATGCTCAATGTCTTTGTCGCTCGCAAGGGAATGATAAAAAAGCAATTTGATACTCCTGTTAGAGTCTTTCAAAGTTATCTTAAGGATATCGCTGTTACTGCCGTAGACAAGACTTTATCTGACTTTTTTAATCAGTTTGAGCAGAAATTACGTCATAGTCTGTCTGACCTAAAGCGAGATACAAGAAACGATTTGTCTTCGTTTGCTTCTATGGCTATGAGTAAGGTCATTTCTTTATCTAATGATATTGGAGGCATTGACGAAAATGACTGGAAATATAGACAAGAGGCATTGAATTCTGAATTGCAGAGCATTATATCTAATACTTCTGCTAAGATAGAAGACACAATCAACTCAAATTATGAGCGATTGATGACTGACGTCAATGATTTCTGTGGTAAGGATTCGCTTGTTAAATACTCAGGAGAAATCGATAGGAAATTGGCTTCGCCCAATATCAGCATAGAGGAGCAGAAGAATCTATCTATGCAGAAAAAGGCTTTAAATCTTTTAAAGCAGGGAGGGGCGCAGATTGGAAATATGGCTCCTAATGTAACTAAATTAGCAGGTGGTATTAGCCAAGCTTCAGGGTCTGCGCTTCATAAAATGGTGTTAGATGTCGGACATTTCTTTGGAAAGTCCTTCGGACCTTGGCAAGCTGTGAGATGGGCTAGTAATATTGCTAAGGTTGCAAAGTTTGGAATACCGGTAGTTTCTGCTGGTATTGATATTTGGATGCAGTTTAGAGAAGATTCTAAAGAAAACAAGCGCTTGGAGCAGATAAAAAGCTCAAAGAATCAGTTTGTCTCTACTTATCAGGCTGAGGTAAATAAAGTGGTAGAACATTTTGAAAAATATTTGTCACAAGTCTTTGACAATTATAACAATAAATTGGAAGAGACAAATCGATCTAAGGCTGAGTTGATAGAAGCTTCTAATAAGAATGATATTACGATTAAAAAGATCAGTGAGTTGGATGCAGAATATTCTGACTTCATTGAAGCTATAGAGGTAGATGAGTGATAAAGTGTAAAAACCATTATTATGGCAAACAAAGAAAACAAAATGTTGGATGAGCTTAGACGCCGCGGCACAATCTTTGAAGATCCTTGTCCGAAGTCTGAGGGTTTTATAGGTAAACTGATAGACTTGTTCTTGAAGAAGAAGTCTTGAATTGTGAAAAACTTGGTGAGGCGGAGGCTGGAAACCTCTGCTACTGCCAGATAAACTAAATAATATGAAGATATCTATTACTTATGCTGAGCTGCAGGATTATGTAGCCAGTCATTTTCATAAGACTGTTAATCTTGGGTATGTTGACGGGGCGACGGTGTCTGTCTCCGTGCCCATTAAGGTGCTGGGCTTTACAAAGTCTATAAGCATAAACCTTATTGTGAAGAAGATTGAGGGCACCAACTTGTTCTTGTCGTATGACGGTAAGATGGGGATTGACCTGCTTGTTTCGCCCGCTATCTCTTATGCCAAGAAACTTGTGCCGGAGAAAGCTGGTTGGGTGGAACAGATGCCTGGCAACGTCGTTAAGCTGCGACTTGGCGATATTGACAAGGCGCAGAAAGTGTTTGAAAAGGTGGAGCTGAACAATATCTTGTTTGAACAGGAAAATATTGTTGTAGAAGCTACTCTTCTGTAGCTGAACAATTAACGCGAAAAATCCACCATATCTCCCAGCTGGCGTGTAACGCGTTGTTTGGTAGTGAGTTAGAGGCTGGTAGATAGCTTCTGTTTTGCAGTTATCTACCAGCCATCTACCAGTCATCTACCAGCAGGGTGCAGCCAGCATCAATTGAGTTTTGCGTACCTCTGCTATTATTCCGCTCTCTTCCAATCCAAGAGCCCCTTACCGTCTTCATCCAGTTCGATGCCCAATCCTACGACTTGGCGCTTGTCAGCCTTGAAAGGCTCCATGTATTGACGGTTGAGTATTTGCTCGGTTGCAGCTTCCTTGCCGCCGTTATTTCGCAGTTTCAGCTCAATGACGTAGATATAGCGTGAGGTCTTCACCGTCATATCTATTCTGCCAGTTGAAATCATCTTTTCAACCTCTACATTCAAGCCAATGGCATTCAGGATAGTGCTGATGATGAGACGGTAGCGCTCTTCCATATCCATAGATGCAAGCTTTTTGTTGCTGTATGGAACGTCGGCGATAAGAGCTTTCAACGACTTCATCGCTTCGTCTATCTGACCTGTGCCTAAATATCTGTACAGGCAAGCTTGTAGTGACTGAATTTCGTTTTCTGAACGCATGGTTAGAGTAGGCAACACTGTTTCGTACAGCGCTTGTTTAACCTCTTCATTCGGAAATCCTAAGATATAGCCAAACTCATCACTGTCCTTTATTGTGAGATAGCCCGACTGATATAGGAACAGTTCGGCACCGCCTCCAGAGACATCTGACAGTTCCAGGGTGTTGCGCATTATTGAACAATTCTCAAATTTGCTGAGGCGAAGTTCTGCATTGTCAACAAATTTTGGGAGTAGTGATGTTGCGCCGGAAGAAGCCCAGAAATTTTTAATTTTGCGTTGTTTCAACGCATTGACAAGACTATATGGGTTGTAGATATCCACCATATTGTCATCGCTGAAGTGATAGCCGTCGTAATATGCCTTCAGTCGGTCATGAGTTTCCTGTACAGACCAGTTGTTAGCTTCGCTCATTTGACAGATCTCAGGCATGAAGTTCTCTTCAATCTCCTCTTCGGTGATGCCGCAGATGGCAGCATATTCTGGCATAAAGCTGATGTTGGACAGATTGTTGAGGACAGAGAAGAGGGATATCTGGGTGAACTTAGTGATGCCAGTGATGAAAACGAAATGCTCGTACTCGTCGTCCGCCTTAAGTATGGCGAACACTTCACGGTAAACGCCCGTGCATTTCTCATGTTCGGGTGTTCTCCATGAATGTTGCAGGGGAGAGTCGTATTCGTCTATGAGGACAGCCACTCTCAGTCCGGTTTGCTTATATGCAGTGGCTATAATTGCATGGAAGCGGTCGGCAAGCATGGCAGTAGGGTCTGGAGTAATGTTGTACTTCTCCTCGTAGTCCTTAAAGCGCAGGTTCAGGTAAGAGCGCAGAGTCTCCTCGTTGGCTCCTCCGCGGCTCATGTCAAGACGGATGACGGGATAATGCTTCCAGTCTTTCTCCAGTTGCATAATCTTCAGTCCTTCAAACAGGTCTTTTCTTCCTTCAAGATACGACTCCAAGGTATCGACAAGTACAGACTTGCCGAATCGACGTGGGCGGCTCAGGTAGTTATATTTATCTCCCAAGTTCACCATGTTCCATACGATGTCGCTCTTATCTACGTAGAGATAGTTCTCCTCTCTGATTACTTTGAACGACTGAATGCCTACGGGCAGTCTTCTATATCTGTTGTCTGTCATATCTCTCCTTCTCCTATTTTTATATTGTTTTGCCTTATATCTGCGAAGATACGCTTTAAATCGAAATCTTCCAAACTTTTGTAAGGATTTATAACTATTTTATTGCAGTCAACGGAGATAAAACGTGATTATCATGATGTTTGAACCGCTATGGACTTGTACAGCTCACAAATAACCAATACCTTTGGCGGAGTGAATAAACAGACATTCATTCTGAAAACAACAAATGTTATGAGTGAGATGGAAAACAAACAGATGGTTTACCAAGCAATCAAGTCGATTGCGGATAATCTATGCAAGGAGGACAAGACGTATCTTCGTGCCGACTTGGCTTTTGAACTAAAGAAGTATGGCATCGCTTCCGACTCTTCGGAAGTGAGCAAATTGGTGTTCGACGCCTACAGATTTTTTCATAACGATGGCAATATCTCCATCGCCTTTGTGTCGAACAATTCCCGCACAACGCTTGTGGCTGAGTATCAGTTGAATGATAGTTTGGAGCAGGGCAACAAGGAGGAGGCTCTGAAGATTGCCGAGACCGAATTGACGCTGTCTTCGTCGGCTTTAGAGCAATTGAAAGAGCAGGTGGAGCAGAACCTTTCGCTCGTTCTCGCTAAGGGTACTTCGAAGATGGCAGACGTAGTCATGGGTACCAACGGCGTGAAGAACGTAAGGAGCAAGGCGTCTACCATGTTCGATAAATACACTAAGATGGTGGAGGCGTATCATTATGCCGAGGACAGCGTGCGTGGAAACATCGAGGACTTCACCTCGCTGCGTAGCGATATGGGCATGGTGTATCGCGACTATGCCATGAAGCTCATCGACATCTACGGCGACTCTATCAAGATGGTGCAGCCCGACTTGTTCGACTTCAAGCGCATCGAGTGGCTGGATGTAGACGAGATGCTCAAGTACGTGGAGCTGGAATACAACAAGCTGTCTGAAAAGTGCGCAGCCCTGATAGGTGAGATATCAGACAGTTTCAGAGCCTCTCTGCAGACTTCGCTGCTTGCTTACAAGTCGGCGTCGAACGGCAACAAGTCGTTGGGCTTGGCTATGGCAGGTTTGGCGATGCTTGACCATTACATGGACGCCAGCGAACGCACCAATCGCCTTAAAACCGACCTGTCTGTGTTCCAGACCAGCGTGAAGCACGACGCTACTCGCATAAAGGCCGACATGGGACGCTTGATGGTGATATGCAAGACCCTGAACGATGTTATCATTCCGAAGGCTAACGTGTTCATGCGCTATGGCGAGAAGCTGATGGCTTCCGACTTGAAGGCGATGTTGGACACGTTGTATGCGGATGAGGCTGTACGACCGTTGGAGGAGAAGCGCCGAGAACTGCTGCAGCGGTTGAAGACATTGGACATGGAGATGAACGACCATCTTCAGAACATTGATGTTTACACGTCGCTCATCAACGACATTACTTCTACGTTGGAGTCGAAGCGTGCGAGCTATATGGATGCCAAGGAGAAGAAACCGTCTAAGCCTTTCTTCCTCGTCAACTGGTTGACATTCGGCACGGCGAACAAGAACTATTACCGCAACTACGCAGAGTGGAACGACAACTGTTTCCCGCTTATCCGCGAGTACGAGAGCTATCAGGTAGACTTGAAGCTGGATAAGGACGAGCTGGCATCGCATCGTGAGGAGCAAACACGTATAAAGAACGAATATGCGAGACTCTCGAACGAGCTGAACAAGGTTTCGGATACGCTAAGGAGCAAGATTGTTTGTTCTGACGAACTGAAGCTGAATATGTTGAAGCATCTTCGTGACATGGTGGCTATGCTGAAGCTCGGACGCGAGATAATGGAGAGCAAGATAGACGAGAAGTGGGTGCACACTGTAGACATCCCGAACTTCAAGGAGACGGCGAAACTGCCTGCCGACGTAGAGCAGAACCTCTCGCAGTTCACCGCCATGCTGGCTGACAACATACATGCCGACGAGCGCATGGCGAAGAACATGCTTGACGGCGTGGCTGCATATACCAACGACCGCAAGCGGATTGAAGGAAATGCTGCGCAGAATCAGCCTGCAGAATATAGCGCAGAAGACTTGGCGACGGCAACCGACGCTATGGAGCAGTCGTTGCAACGCGGCATAGCTCTGTTCGACAGTTTCGTTCAGCTCAAGGCGCAGCAGCTCAACGGCAAGTTGGCTTCCGCCGCATACGACAAGGAGCTGAAGAAACACGCCGATGAGTTCAAGCGCGAGATAGCGAAGATAGACCATAAGAGCGCTTATCTGCGTGAGGTGTTCAAGCGAATAAACCTGGCTGGCAGCGAGGACGAGCGCAAGCAAGCCATGTCGCTGCTCAGCGATTTGAGCGGCTACTCGCTCTCGGAACAAGAGTTCGCAGACTTTATGAACGGTAAGAAACAAATTGAATTATAAAACAAAAATGGAAAGTTCAAGAAGACAGCAAGCCCAGGCTGATCTGGGCATGAATTTCACACGCGAAGACCAGAAACGTGAGGCTGCCCTTGCCAAAGAGCAGGAGCGTATTGCAAGGAAAGAGGCGAAACGTCAGCAGATGATGAGCATGCCCTCGTACCGCTTGATGGTGAAGACGTCAACGTATATGGACAAGTATTTCCTTGATCCTATCTTAGGCTTCATTCTTCCGGCAGGTGTTGGCGACGCCTTGTCGAGTGTGTTCGCATTCCCGTTCGTCTACTACAGTCTGTGCGTGGTTAAGTCGATACCGCTTACCTTGGCTGTGATCTACAACATCTTGATGGACGTCCTGATTGGCGCCATACCGTTCTGTATCGGTGATTTACTGGATGTGTTCAAGCGCTCGTATATCGAAAACCTGAGGCTGATAACCGGCTATATAGAGGACGACAAGGAGATAATAAATAAGGTGAACAAGAAGGCGTTCTGGACGGCTGTGTTCATCGCCGTGATTTGCTGGCTTATCTATCTTGTCATATCATGGGCTATCAGCTTGGGAACATCGGCTTATAACTGGATTAGTTCATGGTTCTAACTTATGGCAAACAACATATTCTTTCAGCCCTTCGTCGGCAAGCATTATGCCGACGGAGGTATGTTCGGCAAGCGCATCATGATATTGGGCGAGAGCCACTATTGTGACGAGGGATGCGCCGACTGTGGCGACTGCCGTCTACATCGCGAGTGCATGGGCTTTACGCAGAATGTGCTTGCTGACTATCTCGACGATACGAACGAACGGCAGGACTGGATGCGTACGTTCGTGAAGTTCGAGCGGTCGCTGGTGGGCGAGGAGACCGACCAAGTGCTGAGGCAGAAGATATGGGACTCGGTGGTGTTCTTCAACTATCTGCAGGTGGCGATGGGCGGTCCGCGCGAGGCTGGCACGTCAGCTCAGTATAGGCAAGCCGGCGAGGCGTTTTTCGAAGCGCTCGACAAGTATCAGCCCGAGTATGTCGTCGTATGGGGCAAGCGCCTTTGGGACAAGATGCCGGGCGAGCGATGGCAGGACGGCGAGCCGATAGTAGTGGACGGGTGCAGCACGGCGACGGGTGCTTATCTCCTGAGCAACGGCAGGCGTGTGAAGGTAATGGCGGTGAACCATCCTTCCGTAGGCTATTCGTGGAATTACTGGTATCGTGTGATACGTAGTTTCATGCAATAAGTCATCGTTCTGCGTTCGCCGTCCAATCAGATTCCGTCCGCCGTCCAATCAGATTCCGTCCGCCGTCCGATCGGGTCCCGTCCGCCGTCCGATCGGGTCGCGTTCGGTGTCCGATCGGACGGCGTACGGTGCACGATGAGAATTGTGGCGTTAAGGCTAACTCTTAATAAGTTTGGCTGCAACTCAACAATAAAAATAAATGAATTTATTTTGTATTGTCTTCGATTTGCACTACCTTTGTGCCTTGTAAACTCATTAATAACAATAGAAGGGCTTGGTATAAAGGTCCTGAAAACCGGCTCGACACGTAGGAGAGCTAGACGAAAACCTGCTTATTAATAATTAGTCAATAACTTAAACAAACCGAAATGAAACTTAATCGTTTAATTCTCGCGGCTGTAGCAGCGATGTTCGTAGAAGGAGCATACGCACAGCAGCCGTACGGCGGATGCTGGCATCCGGACGACATCAAGAACTGGTCGCCGGAGACCGACAAGGACGCAAAGTTCAACCGCTCGCGTGTGCCATTGGCAAAGCGTTTCAAGGAGCCAACGCTGATGAAGGCTAACCAGAATCAGTATTATGAAGGTCAGATCTGCAACGCTCCTATCCTTTTCCCGACATGTTCTATGTGTCCGTCGCAGGGCGCTTACAACTTCCTCGGCTATCAGCCTACCTACTGGCAGTATATGGACAAGCTCGTCTATTGGGCAGGTTCGGCTTCTGAGGGTATCATCATCCCGCCGCCAGCAGGTTCTATCGACGCTGCTCACCAGAGCGGTGTGAAGGTGTTGGGTCAGGTGTTCTTCCCGCCGTTCGCTTATGGTGGCAACCAGGCATGGGTGCGCCAGATGCTTACCAAGGAGAACGGTGTGTATATCTACGCTAAGAAGCTCTACGAGATAGCTAAGTACATCGGCTTCGACGGATGGTTCATCAACGAGGAGACCGGCGGCGGTACCGATTCGGAGTGGGTTGGTTTCATCAAGGAGTTCAACAAGATTGCTGACGCGAACGGCGACACACAGATGGAGATACAGTGGTACAACGCTAAATACTCTCCGAACGTTACAATCCTGAAGTCGCACAAGAATACATCGCAGTTCCTCGAGTACGGCTCACCGGGCGACTATCGCAGCTATGCAAGCCAGCTTGGCTGCACAGAGGCGGAGACATTCTCGAAGATATATGGTGGTGTGCAGGTTGCTGCAAGCGGACATACAGGCTTTGAAAGCGCGCTCAATAGAGCAATGCCTACCAGTGGACACGTTGGTTCGCTCGACCTCTTCTGCCCTGAGGAGAAGACATGGAAGGACAACGTGCGCAACTTGCTCGGCAAGAACGATACCGGTCCTGACGCATACTCCGCTATAACGAAAACTTTCGAGAACGAGATGCAGATGTGGACCAACTATGACGGCGACCCCACTGTTACTACAAAAGCTTGGTCAGGCATCTCGGGTCACGTGCTCGAGCGTTCGGTTATCAACTCTATGCCGTTCACAACGTCGTTCTGCGTAGGTGTGGGCAAGCACCGCTTCGTAGAGGGCGAGGTGAAGGCTTCGCAAGACTGGTACCACTCTGGCGTGCAGAGCATCATGCCTACATGGCGCTACTGGATGGAGAACAAGGGCAATGGTTCTATCAAGATTGATTGGGACGACGCTTGGAACTTCGGTTCGAGCCTTAAGCTGAAGGGCGGCTCTGCGTTCACCGGCGACCACCTCTGGCGTCTGTACAAGACTCAGCTCGCCGTGAACGGCGGTGGCACATTGCGTCTGGTTTACAAGTCGTCGAACACGACAAATGCTTCTGTAGAGGTGAAGCTCTCTACAACAAGTTCGGTAAATCCGGACGTTACGCTCTCTAATCCGACTACTAAGACAAAGAACGGTTGGACAATAGCTGAGTACGACCTCTCTTCGCTCAACGGCAAGACTATCTATATGATAGCTCTTAACGTTAAGGCTAAGTTCACGGTATACAACTACGAACTCTCGCTCGGCGAACTCTCTGTTCTGCCTGCAAACTACGCTCCCGAGGCTGTCGAGGTGAAGAACCTCGCTACGACAAGCACGCTGGGCAACGTGCAGGGCGACGCTCGTCTGACATGGGACTTCGACTATACAGCCGACTTCGACCACTTCGATATCTATAAGGAGAACGAGGACGGAACACAGACAATGGTTGGACAGACTCGCGACGAGGCGTTCTACGTTCCTACATTCCAGCGTAAGGACAACGAGGCTTACGTTAAGTTCATCGTTACTCCGGTTATGAAGGACATGCGCCAGCAGAAGGGCAAGAGCATCGTGCTCGACTATCCGCAGGCTACCGCTCCGGTTGTTTCGTTCACTATCAGCAACAGCTATCTGAAGGTGGGCGAGAGCGCTACTATCACAGCCAACGGTACGGGTAATCCGACTGCTTTCAAGTGGACTCTGCCTGAGGGTCTGAAGCTTGCAAACGGCTTCTCTCTCACCGACCAGACTATCATCGTAGTTGCTGAGAAGGTGGGCAAGCAGCGCGTGAGTGTAGAGGTGACTAACGCCATCGGCACATCTACCACTTCAAGCAACATCCTCGACGTAATGACCGAGGAGGAATACAAGGAGATTAACAACGTGGTTTACCAGAAGAAGGTGCTCGGCTACAGCGGTTCGACAAACTATCAGGAGGTGCCAGATAAGATTATCGATGGTGTGACAAATCCTTATTCTGTAAGCGACAAGTGGTGTAACGTGAGCGCTGACAACTGGGTGACATTCGACCTCCAGGGCGTTTACCGCATCTATAGCTTCAAGATATACGACGGCAACTCAGGTCCGGAGTCGGGCGTAGACCAGATCGACTCTTACCAGATTCTGCTCTCTGAGGACAACGAGCACTGGACAACTGTTGTAGACACATACAATCGTCAGAGCGAGAACATCAAGACCGACTTCATCGCTCCGACTCGCGCTCGCTACGTGAAGCTCGTTCCGCACGTCAACGGCATCCTCCGCATCTGGGAGTTTGAGGTTTACGGCAAGAAGGACAACAGCATGAAGATTTCGGCATCGCCTGAGCAGATGACTATCAACGCTGGCGAGACCAACAACATCTACGTAACTTACGACCTCGGCGAGGTGGCTAAGGACCCGCAGTTCAAGTGTACTGCTACAAGCAAGAACGGCAACGTGAAGATAGGCACAATCGAGGAGAACACCAAGAAGTCGACATTCAACATCCCGCTGACTGCTCAGCAGCGCATGGGCGACGACATCGTTACAATTCGCGTTGAGAACGGCGACGACTACGAGGAGGCAACTGTGCAGGTAGAGGTTGACGCTACAACACAGCCTAACGTGCTCAATGGCAAGAAGGCAGAGGTGCGCCACTACAAGAACGACTACTCTTTCGAGGCTGCTTACGACACGTACGACATCAGCGGTCTTACCGACGGCAACAAGACTGACGAGGCTCTCAGCGATATCGAAGCGCCGTCTACACACCGCGACGACGTGTGGGTTATCTTCACAGCTCCGGAAGGCAAGCAGTGGGATCTTGCAAAGGTTGTTGTGAACATTCCGAACAAGAACTACGCAGAGAACGACAACAACGAGATGAACTACGTCAACAAGGACGTGAAGATTGCTGTGGGCGACGACCTCACACGCATGAACACGGCGAAGACATTCTCTGGCTTGAAGGAGGTTTCGGAGCTTAGCTACATCTTCCCGGAGAGCGTAAAGACTAAGTATCTCGCTGTGATTTGCAACCTCTATGTCTACTCTTACCCGTCGCTCGCTGAGGTTTCGGCTTTTGAGCAGTTTGCTGACCCGACAGCAATCAACAACGCTACCGTGCAGAACGCTGTTAAGGGCATCTACACAGTGAACGGCACAAAGCTCAACGCTTTGCAGAAGGGTATCAACATCGTGAAGTTCGCTGACGGCACGGTACAGAAGGTACTCGTGAAGTAAATTATTAATTGGTAATTATTAATTATTAATTGGTGATTATTAATTATTAATTGGTGATTATTAATTATTAATTGGTGATTATTAATTATTAATTGGTGATTATTAATTATCAATTATACATTTACGGCTATCAGAAGTTTAATGGGCTTCTTGATAGCCGTTTTTTGTATGGTTATAATACGTTTTTTGTATTGTTATTGCACACCTTTCGTGTTGTTATTGTACGAAAAAAGGTGGAACAATACGTATGATTGTTCCACCTTATATAGTGTTAATGTCTTAGTTTTTCCCAGATTTCTTAAACTCAAATCGGTCATTAGAAAAAATCTCTTTCATTTTGTCTTAAAACAGAATAAAAGATACATATTGTGTTAGTATACAGATACTATAACGATGGTATAGTCTACTACAATCTGA
>OGGW01001546.1_pt1 | contig 17196 bp, 14 predicted proteins | sample 1571291 | NCBI WGS metagenome assembly OGGW01 (sample SAMEA2582028, study PRJEB24529) | metagenome | biome: Human gut stool | place: China | collected 2011 | reverse complement strand
GAGGAAGTGCTTGAAGCTGTGGTTTACGAATCTGATGAGTCGGCTCATATACGCAAATAGATGTAATACGGCGAACCAAGGATTCCCGAAACACCTATATATAATATAAAGGAACGCGCAGGAGCCGCCGCCCTCACACACCTACCGCATGAATTTAATCCGCCCGCGCCCCTCAGCAAACAGAAAAGCCGCCTGCCCACAGCGTACTTGCAGGACAAGGATGCGCTGGGTCAGGCGGCACAAAAGAAGATTTCAAATTCAGTTTCTCCAGAGTCCGTGCAGGTTGCAGTAAGCCCGCGCGAACACCTGTTTGGCTTCTGTGAGGAACACAGCCTCTGGCTTCTCGCCCGGCTTGAGTTCCTTACGATAGACATGCGAATCGGTCACCAGCTCGATCCACTCTATAAAGTGCTCGGCCAGCATGGGATGCTCAGTGCTCCCCACCACCACTCGGTAGCCGCCCTCCACAGGCTCCACCACAGGTACATGCTTCTCTCGGGCACCATCGGTAGTGTTCTCCTTGAGCAGCGTCATAGGCTGTCCGCAGCATTGCATCACCATGCCCTCGTGCAGCACCTCCACTATGCCTCCACAGATGGCACACCGATAAACTTCTCTCACACTTGTTTTCATGACATTGCAGTTTTATGAGGTTAAACAATCAGATGAGAACGCCTCCCGGCCCACGAGTACACATCCTGCCCCGCAAGCTTCACGCCCTCTACCCACAAAGTTAACACAATTCCCTCACACCATCCTCCTGCTTCTTACATATCGAACCACTTTAGATACAAATAGTTGAAAGAAAGCATCAAGAAACAAGCATTGACGAGGACAACAGCACCCTCACAAAACCAGACCGGCAGCCCCACCTGCCGCTCTCACGCTCCCAGGATTGCCCCCTGTAGGATAAAGACGCAAGTGCAACAGCAAGGCTGCCGGCCTGTAAAAAACCCCTCCTGCGGGCCGCTGGAAGTCATGGCCAGATTATGCTGCCTGCAGGCAAGGGGCAACGAAATCAGAGAGCGTACTTGTCGAGCTCTTCTTCGTCGAGTTTGTCGAGGCTCTTCTTCTCGTCCTCAGGAAGCACAGTAGCAGAAGCCAGGTCCTTGAGATACTTTTCCTGCTCTGCCTTGATCTGGTCCTCAGTCTTGTTCGAGAAGATTTCCTTGATGGTGGTGTACTCCTCATCTACGTCCTTAATCTCAATGATATAGATACACTTGTTGATGACATCCTTCTGCTGGTCACTCAGAGTCCAGCCTACAGACTCCAAATCCACACTTTCCTTCTTCATGCCAGACCAGCGCTTAGACTGAGCCTTAGTCTTCTTCCACACATCCTTCACGCCTGTGGTGGCCATACCTAACACCTTTGGACCTGCCTTCAGATACTTGGCATAAGAGAGACTCTTCAGTCCCAAAGAGGGCAGAGCCAATGATGCAGTGGCAGTCTGAAGTCCCACGTTAGTAGCGTCAAGCACGATGTCGGCGCTGAGCATGATAGTATTAAAGAACTGCCAGTTCACAGTACCACGCGTAACATACTGACCCTCGGCATCCTCCATGTGTGCAGCCAGATAGTACTTGCCGCCCACGCAGATGGTATCTTCCTTGTAAGTGTAGGTTTCCACCATAGACTTCAGATCCTGCATCTTGTACCAAATGCTATCGACAGCCTGCAGATAGCCATCCATACTCTCATTGCCACTGAGCGTCTTGTCCCATGTCCACTCAAACTCTTTCTTTTCCTTCTTCTCCTTCTTGTCCTTAGCATAAACAGATGGAACTGCAACAAGCATGCAGATGAAAAGCAATGCAAACTTCAATAAATTTTGTTTCATAATGGTTTATAAATTAATTAGTAAATAAATAATAAAACGTTTAATTCATTCTGGAGTTTAATGACTCTCGAGCACAAGCGTACCCATATCACCAGTTTCGGGTGTTATGCTACGCGAACGGCTCTCTCCCTCGATGATGATATAGTCAACAGGTTTCTCAAGCACGATACGGAAGGTATTGTCTTGACCTATCTTGCCCAGGACCCTTCCTCTCTCCTTTGGCTTCACCTTTCCAGACCATCCGGCAGCAAACACCCTCATGCCTCTTGGGTCAAGCAGATAAGAGTCGCCCTTCTCCACCTTGCCACTGATTACCTGGTGCTTGTCCACCACCTCCTCTTTGCGTTTGTTCTTGTGCAGAGGATGATTCTCCCTGCGGCTGTTAGTGTTCTGGTATATCTCATCCACTCCTTCTATCTCGGGATGGTTCTTCATAACCAGTTCGGCCAATTTACAACGAGCACTCAGGTTCTTATACTCTGCCGAATCATTGCCAGCGCTCTTGGCTTTATCTGCCAGTTCAAGCGCCCTGCCCATGAGGAAGAATTCCTTGCGCAGGAGAGCCATATCATTTCGCTCTGCCTGCAAAGCTGCCAGGGAATCGTGAGGAGCATCCTTGTGTCCGATGGCCTTGTCGTAGGTGATGATCATAGACTCATAGAAACCATAGTCAGTATGATGATTCTTCTCGGCAGCAAGCTGTCTGGCGTGGGTGAGCAATGACTCAAAAGTCTCGGTCAAAGCTATAATGGCATATCTCCGCTTCTCCTTCTGGCCCAGATCGCTGAGCGGCAGAGTGAGCGACTTGATGCCATCGCCGCCCACAACGATATTGGACAACTGGACATACTCATTCTCTCGGGTCTCCAGTTCCTTGTCCACATCACCCAGGGCAAGGTAGTCGCCCGCATCCTCCAGGCTCTTCGACTTGGCCTTGAGTTCCTGAACAGTCTGGAGAAGAGCTTTGAGGCGGTTGATATCCACCACAATAGTAATGACGCGGGCACCGCTGGCCGATTTAGTCTCTGTGCTTTCCCAGCCCGTACTAATCTTCAGTTCGCTCAGCATAGTGGTTATCTCCACGCATGCCATTCCTTCCTTGGGATAGACGCCCATCGTTTCATTCTTCTGCGCTTCTATTCTCGCGAGCTTATCATCCAGTTCGTCCAACTGATAAGTAACCTGACTGCCGGGCTTCAGCGCCTTGGCCACACACTTGGCACTCATCGGGCTACCCATTTTAGATATTACGAAGGTACGTTCATTGTCCTCAGAGACATTGAAGAGGAAGGTATAAGCAACCGTGTTGGTCTTTGCCCCCACAGCCTCATCGGCCTGCAGCGTGCGTTCACCCTGCCTCTTGTCGCCCTCGACATTCTTATTGACGAACTCAATGGTCCATCCCCTCTCGCCAGACTCAAATGTGACACTGGCCATATTCTTGTCTGTGAGTTCCTGGCTGGTGGTGACTGCATCAAGCTTCTTGCAACTGATTTCCTGTGCCAGCGTTGTTGCCGAGACAACAACAATCGCTGCACATAGCATCGTTATCTTCTTCATCTCTACTCTTAGCTTACATTATATATTATATATGTGCACTACTGGCATCACATACCCACAATATCATCCTCAAAATCGCCCAGTGAGATGATATCATCCTCGGCCACCTTCTGGTTACCCACCATATCGGGCTGCCAGGTGCGCACCTCTATCTGAGGTTTGTCCTCTGACGTGAAGTTCCACAGCAAGAACACATATCCCTCATCGCTATAGTTGGTCGATTTCCACTTCTGGTGCAAGCGTACGCCGTAGAAATTCTTGTTGACCTTCGAGCGGGTAACGCTTCCGCAGCCGCCTATACCAACTTCGGTGAACTCCACATTTATCCACTTGTTCTTGGCAAAGCACTTGGCCAGGTTGGTCAGATACTGTTTCTTTGTCTGCTTGGTGTATTCCACCTTCGCATTGGCAGTACCAAACTCCTTGTTGCTCTGCATCACCACCTTACCGGTAATGATAAGAGCCTTGTCAGAGAAGATGGTCTGCATGAAGTTCATATCGTGCCTGTTATAGGCTGTAGCCAGCTTGTCGCACCAACTCATTATGATGCCCTTGCGCTGGATATCCTCTATATCGTTGCCGCCAGAGCATTTCTCGAGCGACTCACCCACGCGGGAAGAAAATGAGAAGCAGAAGTCGGTGATGCTTCCTTGCCTGTCAAACTCCACCACAGCCTCCTGGAAGGTCCCGTTTGCCCAGCTGTCGGCTGCATCAGGCACGATAATCAGGGGGATGTTGCGTGCCATAAAGGTTGTCTTGAAGTTCCAGAGACGGTCGGTCACCTGGTCATCATCACAATGGAAATGCGACACAACCCACAAATCCTGGAGTGTAGCCTTGGCTTCCGCGCTCATCTTAATGCCATCAAGATTAAGTGGGCGGTCGCCTTCACAAGCCGAATTGATTTCGGAGAGCAACGCTGTGAGGTTTGCCTCCATGACATTCACGGGAATGTCACTTGCAATTCCCTTGTCGGGATTAAGTTGCACGTCCAAGGCACGAGTGCTGAGCGAGCACAGAAGTACAAGGGCGCAGATGATTATCTTTCTTGTCATGTCCAACATATGATAGTGTTTCTGATGTCTATTCCTTGAATTTAACACCCAGGGCAGCATTCTGGGGATACTTGGCCAGTTCGTCCTTCTGGCCTGTGGCAACGTTGAAACGCTCCTCTCCATCCGAAAGCACTGCGTTCACATTACCCTGAGCGTCATAAAGCACAAGGAACCATGCGGCCTTGTCCGTGATGTTCTTATACTTGTCAAATGCGATGATGCTGCCATCCTGCTTCATCTTCTTGAGAGCAGCATTCACCTCCTGCACCGTCTTCAAGGAGGCAAGTTGCATGGCTGCTGCCGGGAAAACAGGCACAAGGGGTACTTCCACAGTTTCCTCGGTCTGTTCCTCTCCTTCGGCCAACTGACCACCAGCGCCAGCCACCTGTTCCGTATCGTCACTGGATTCCTTTGTATCGGCCGAGAGAACAAGGGTATTCTTGGTGCCGATAATATCCTTTTTCCTCACATAGAGAAAACAGCGGTGCATGTTGGAGCCTCGCGGCATGGTTATCTCGCTCTTGAGCGTCTTGGAATCATTGACTACGATATCGGGAGACTTCCGCAGCTTGCGCTGTTCAGCCACATATTCATTCACGTTCAAGTAGAACAACTCCTGTGCTACAGCCAAAGCCTCCTCGGGAGTTGTACAGGTTGCCTCGGCATACACATACTGTTCGGGAGAGCGCTTCACCTTGGTGATAGTTTCCTTCTCCTTGTCGTATTTGCCTTGCGCGTGCAAACTTGCGCATGCTGCCAAGCAGAGTGCCAAGGCGAGCACAAATCTACAGTTAATCGGGGTTTTCATATTCTGTCAAATTAAGGTATTCCTTTCTTACATTATATATAGGTATATAGGGGTACAGCTTACCTTGCACCATCCCCTTCCGGCCTGCTATCACCTGGTCGTCGATAGTGACCGACAACATGTGCCTGAAGCCTCCCTGGGGATTGGCCAGCAGCAAGAGTCCCTCAGTGGAGTCTGCTGTGCGACTCTTGATACCGAAATAAGGGGAGCAACCCTCTTCCTTACGGCAGTAGTTGAGGAACTTCTTCAAGGGCAGGCGAAGGGTATCTGTTGCAAACCCATAGCGTACCATATGCACTTCCATCTGCACTTCGTGCTCCATATCATCTGCCAGCATGAGGTTTCTTACAGAATGGGTGATTTGTCTCGAACTGCACACGTAGGAGCGAGAATGCTTGTCTGTCCGCCTTTCCTTGCCGCCGGCAAGATAAAGCTTACTGGACATCTGCGGTGTCACAATCCACGAACCCTTGACGGGCAAGGGACTGAGATCTGCCATATGATGCCTCATGAGCCGACGTTCAAAGGATGCCTCCAGTTCGGGCATATCGCACCCGCTCATCAGTTGCCAGTTCTTGGGGAAGACCACTTGCAGTATCTCCTTGTCGTTCTTGGTCCATGTGGCCCTGTAGCGATGGTATTCCAGTTCGTTTTCTGTGTATTGGTAGGTGCTGTCAATGCTCAAAGCTGTTGTCTCGGAGCCAATGGTGAAGGTAAACGAATACTGCATGGCAAGCCGGTTCTTCTCCTCGCCCGAATAGATATTCAGTTCCAGGAGTTGCCTCTCAAGGAAATCATACGTGGGCGAAGGCTTCATCCCGCGCAATTCCGAAGAGAAGAGTTTCAGTCCGATATGCTCCACCTCGCCGTAGGAATTGACTCGCCGGCACACCTCATGCTTCAGGCTCTGCCTGGCAAGTACAGCATCGATGTGCTGTAGCCTCATCGTGGTGAAGCCACCAGCGTGCATGGCGGTGCAGTAAAATGCCCACACCGCCATGACGATGATGTATCTGCTTGCTGTCAGACAGTGCCTGTTCATTTGCATCAGGATTCTTTTAGTCGTGGTTCAAAGGCTCGCTGGGAGTGCCGTCAGCATGATACCAGCGCACCGAATTAACTTCGTTATCCTTCCACACGCCAGTCACCTCGTCACCAGGCTGTGCCACCCGGCTTGTGCCAGGAATGACATGTGCGACCTTGAACTTGAGCGTCCGGCCGTCGAAGGTAGCGTAAGAAACGCGGTAGAGAGCACCATTGGGCCTGGTTCCGGGCTGGGGATCTTCGACCCTCACACTATCTGGGTTTTCGAATGTCTTCTTTACCAGAGCCAGCACATAGGTGGCACTCTGCTGTCCGTCAGCCGTCTTCACCTGGATGTTTGCTACATCGGTAACAACCTCGGGAGTGACCACTGCCACAGAGGTAGAGTCGTCGAGCACCACCTCTGGCTGCACGCCTGCTTTCTGCACAGCCTCATCAATGTTATCATTGGCCTTCACCCATATGGTATCACCGTCCTTCAGACTATCCAGGGATGCATTGTCCACTGCCCAATTGGCATCCACATTCACGGCAGAAACCCGTGTGTTGTGCTCCACGGCAGGCTCCAAAACTGACTCCTCGTCACCAGGCAAAGCAAACCAGATGCCTGCACCAGCAGCTCCTACTGCCACCGCAGCGCATGATGCGATGGCTATCATCTTGAGTCTTTTCTTTTTATTAGGATCTCCTTCGTCGCCGTCAACGGGTGTCAGCTCCTTGCCACACTCAGTGCAACGGAATTCGAACTCGTCAACTTCCTGCACGGCTCTCATCTCCGCCAGCGCACAATCGTCATAATTGTGGCATACGCCTTTCTTCTTTGCCATATCTTTGTGCGTCTTGTTTATATTATAATTCCTTCAAAGTAGTGTCCATAATCTCTTGCGCAATGGCGCGATACTGCTTATAGACGGGGCTGAAATCATTTCCGCCCACCGAGGGATGGTTCTTGATAAGGCCATTGACCACCTCTACACCGAGTTTGCGACGCAATGCGGCCTTCTGGTCATTGGTGCGAACCTGCGCCAGTTCCTGCTCTATTTTCTCTTTCACCTTCATTGCAAGCTTGAAGTCATTGGAGATAAACTTCAGCGAACCGAAGAAGTCTTTGCCCACACGCTCCCAGTTGTCACCCCAGTCATTGGGGAAGTTGACGGCATCAAAGTGCTCTCCTGTCTCGGGATTCTCCTTCTGGACAAAGAGTCCCATGGCATAACCGAGCAGCAGAAGCGGTCTCATCATCTCTTCGATATCAGCTCCATCCATCTCGAAGAGTGATGGCAGAGGCTTCTTGAATGTCTCTGTATGGAGCACCATCTTGTTGAGTGTTCCCTCGGTGGGGTTACTGAGCAAGTAGTCATACTTCTCCTTCAGCGCCTTCACATTGGAGATATATCTCAGCGGGAAGCCTGCTGCGGCAACAATAATCTGTATCTGGTTGGGGTTGGCAGACTCAGAAACATCCTCCGATGGATTGAAACCCGGACTCACCTGCGTGAACATCTTTACGAGTTTTCCTCTGAAATCAGTCTTGTCCTCATCAAAACGAGGCAGACGCAACTGAATCATCTTCATCAGTCCGCCTCCGGCGTTCTCAAATGCCTTGTTCTGCTCCTCGGAGTTGAACTGCAGGTAGCACTGGGCCTCCTGCACCCATCCGCGAACCAGAGTCTCCAGCTTCTCGTCGGTGCTGTACTCATTACGCAACTTCTCCAGGATATTCACGCCAAGCATCTTGTTGAGGGGGTCGCTTGCAGCTGCATTCTCCATGGCACTGCGTGCTGCCAGCACACACTCCTCCAAGATAACGTTGGTGGCAGTATTGACATCGGTCTTGTCAAGAAGCCCGGCAAAAGAGCGATCGCCATCTTCTCCCAACATAGCCACCATTCTGTTTCTGATGTTGGCACAGTTGCTGTCCTGTTTCTCCTTGTTGGCTTGATTTTCCTTAATGAATGAATGCACCTTGGCAGGGTCGTACTTCTTCACCACAATGGTATTGTCGCCCGAAGCCTGTTCGTTGCACTTGCTGTCGGCCTGGTTTCCCACTTCCTTGAGCACTTCTGTGAGCATAGCATGATACATCTGCATACCCTCGAGCATGCGTCCGAGGTTGACCACCACCTCCTGCATGAGGGTAGCAGCATAGGCATAGGCCACCACACGGGTGTTGGCTGCACAGAGACGGCACTTGGCAGTCTTGTACTTGGCAAACACCTTCTTTGAAGCGCCTGTAATGGTATCACGCAGCCAGCCGATATCCTCCCATTCGTCATTGATAGCCTTGATGGCCAAAGTCTGCTTGGAAGCCTCTTCCTCCTGCACGCCTGCCTGCTGCTTGAAGGCGGCTATGCGGTCCTTGCAGTCCTCGATGAGAATAGCCGAATACTTCTCTACCTCTATCAGACTCATGGTGCCCGCATGCCACTGATCAAACAGATGTTTCTCGATATGACGCCTTATGGCCGCTGCATAACCTCGTATCTCGGCAGCTTGTATCTCATAGAACTTCCTCACTCCATGCGAGCGGTAGGTCTTGTCGTAATACTCGTCCACCATCTTGGTGAAGGCTGCAAACCAACTCTTCTTGTCATCCGTCTTCTGGATATCATCGGCAAACATCTGGGTGCGGCTCTCCCATGTCTCGTCGATATCCTTCCAGCGCTTGCTGCTCTCGTTCTCGATGATGGCCTTGGAGAGCATTAGGTAAGAGTTGGCCAGATGCAGCTGTTCGCGTGTCTTCACCGACTTGATGGTATCGCGATAGCCTGTGCCTATCTCGTCAATGGAACGCTCGCCATATCCGATACCCTCCTGCCAGAAGTTGTACTGCATTTGGCGGGCTGCCTGACGGGCATAGCTGTAAGTCACACACTCCTCCACTTCTGCCTCAGGGTACTCCACGCTCTTGATGCCAAAGGCTATGAACTTGCGGCTACGTGTGGGAACGCCGCTGTTGTCATACTCTGGACCTGCTCCGTCATTCTCACATCCTACCAGACGGCCCATCTGTGAGCCCTCACTTCCAACGGTCTTCTGGAAGAGGAAGTCGGCAACTGCACCAGGCAGAGTGGACTTCAAATCAAGAACCTTGCCTGCCTGGTTGACATTGCTATACAGATAAGCAGCATCAAACGCGTTGATGCCATCGAGTAGACGACGCACATCACCTGTAAAGTTGTCGCGCTTGCCCGTCACATCATAGGGGTGATATGTGCCCACACTCATTGCATTCAGCTCACAGAGTGCGGCATAGCCATTGGCCTGATAGAATCCGCTGTCATGCTTGGGATTTACCACATTGATTTCGGGTACATAGAGATAGAGATAAATCTTATATTCTGTGCCGCCTGCAACGGGCTTGTACTCTTGACGAATCTGCGAAATGGCATCAATAATAGAGCCAGAACCGGTTCCGCCAGCTAATCCCGCACAGATGTGGAAGGTCACCATCTGGTCATTGCTTCCCTGAGTCACACGATTCACAGCACCCTTGATGCGGGTGAGGAAGTCTGTTCCATCCACAGCAGCAAGGTTGTTGGCAAAGAGGGTGCGTCCAAGACGACGGCGCTGACCACCTATTCCAGCTGTCACAAGGGGTCCAAGCTTGGTCTGCATCATATCCACATCACCCTCAGAGAGGAATGCCTTGATGCCAGGATACATTGACAGGTTCTGGAACATACTCATGCCCAGCCCGTGGATAGACACCTTCTGTGCCTCCTTCAGGTGCACGCTCTTGCCCATTATATTCCATCCCTCACGCGAGTTGAGGTCGTCGTCACTGGAATCCACATACAGATATTCGAGGTGTATGCCATTATCAGGCTCTTCAGAACGGAACTCCTGGAACACACGCTTGCGGAATTCACGAAGGACACTGCCTCCTGTACCGCCAAGTCCGATAATCAGATGATTAGCCATTTGTTTTATTGTTTGATAATTGTTTGTATATTCCACTTTAGTGAGAAGCCGCCTGCTCAGAAGTCATCAGGACTCGAATAGGACGACGAGCTGCTCACATAACTTCTCTTGCTGCAGCCATGCTTCTTCTCGCAAAGCATAGCAGCAAGCACAGCCGCCACTATGAAGCCAAGGCTCCAGAGTGATCTTCTCCATATATAATAGGTAAGGGATTTCTGTGCTGATATTCTGAGGCAGGATGCCACCTCGGCCACATTGCCATGCGGAAGGTTTATGCCATCGAGATAGACACCCAGGATGGGGAAGCGATGACCGACGCTCTCTATGACATCCAGCGCACAGTCGGTATCCACAGCGCCGTACATACCCTCACCACCGAGCATCTGCGTCACAAACGCCTCCAGTTCGCCCGCATAAGAACGTGCTTTGAAAGCACCGTACATCAAAGAAAATTGGAAATTGAGGAGGAAAAACAGCAGGACACCAGCGGCCAGAAAAGGCACGCCCCTCACAATGTCCTCACTGAGGCAGCGAAGTGCAACGTATATGAGTACCATAATGACGACCGTAGTCAGCAAGCCATACATGATACAGCCAAAAGCTACAGGCAACAATGAGAATATCTGCATCGTCCCATACAAGGTGTGCGCATGCCTTCTCCATAGCAAGCAGGTTTTTGTTTCAGGTAACAACAATAAAAAAAGCGTGGAGAACTAACCTTTGTTCATCCGCTCTAAAAGGCTCTAGCAAAACCTTATCCTGTAGAATGAACAACGTTAGAGCCCACGCAAATACGCTTATAGCACACCCTTAAAGACTTCATGTACACGGCAAGGACAGCCCTACGTGTATATACAAATCTTTAAGGGATGTGAATAATCACATCCCCGGACATCTACGCCGCTATCTTCTCTCTGACAGGATTTTGAAATTTGCTAGACTTCTTAGAGCCAAAGATGAAGCGCCTGGTAAACGCCTTATTTATATGTTGTAGTCAACACTCTGTCTTCATTTGGAGAGGTACCGATTACAAACCAGCGCCTGTCCGCACATGAGCCCCAGCCCATTCCCACGCGATACACATCTTTCAGTTTCGAAATCAGACGTTCACAATGGGTCAAGTGTTACTGCTTGCAAATGTATTAAAACTTATTAACACCCAAAAGGAAAATGGTAAAAATTTACATTTTTCCCTTGTTTTTGTCAGGTGCCACCATATACAAGGAAGAACCGAATTGTCCTTACGGGCAACACATCACACTGTTTCACAACAAATAAGGCTCTATCCTCGACTTTTCCTACCTCAATGCCTGCCGTGTTTCTTCAGGTAGCGGATGAGTTGGGCGGGACGGTCGGTCTGGATGAGAGAGGCGCCTTGCTGGAGAAGCCAGCCCCATGCCTGGTCTTCTTCGTGCTGCTCCACAGCACGGTCATCGTCGTGACCGCCATTGAGCGATGGCCACAGGCTGTTGATCCACACCTTGCTGCCGTTCTGGCGAACCAGCTTCAGCAGGCGCTCCACGTTGCTGTCCGTCTTGCCGAAACAGCACTCGATGGCAACGGGGTGAACTGCAGCGCAGGCGTTGATTTCCTGTTCGGCATTGGCATTGGTGAGTGTGATGACGGGCATATAGATGACCTTGCTTATCACATCGCCCTTCTCGCTCTGCACCTTGCTGATGGGCTTGCCCGACTTGATGACCACCTGGCGTGTGGTACCAGTCTTCTCCATCACCTCATAAGCCTGGTGGAAGTACTCGTAGCCCTTATCCACATTGATGAGAATCTTTCCCTTGCACAGGTTGAGCGCCTCCTCGAAGGTGGGAATCGTGTGGCTGGTGCCTATTCCATGGCCTGCCTTGAGGCGGAGCTTCTTCAGCTCGGCCGCTGTGAGGTCGCTCACCTTGCCGTGACCGGTGGTTGTGCGGTCCACCGTATTGTCATGCATGAGGAAGAGCACGCTGTCCTTGGACATGTGCAAGTCGAGTTCTATCATATCCACACCCATATCTATGCAGTTCTGGAAAGCCTGCAGGGAGTTCTCGGGAGCGTTTCGCCAGTCGCCGCGATGAGCCACCACCAGCACTTTCTTCGACTTGGGATTGTTCAACTCACGAATGAGTTTATCCACACGCTCTTGTGCTGCCGCCATGAGAGCCAGGCAGAAGAGCAGACTCAGAGTAATTGTCCGTTTCATACAGTATAACGTAAATAATTAGTTTCCCTTTCTGCCGACGCACCTGCCAGGTGCTGGCCCTTTGCGGGCTATGTGCCAAGGCGGAAGTAGCAATCGGCACCACAAAATTACGAAATTTGCAGGAAACGGCACGTCACATTGCCCCACAGATTTACAGATTCCAATAGCATGGAACGCCAGGAAGTCTGACCGGCCCATTGACCACCAGCGAGGAGAAGGCGTGAAGGTAGTGGAGGTTGCGGTCAAGCAGCACCACCGTGACGGTGAAGCGGGCTCCCTTGCCTCGCACGCTATCCACGAGCACCACCGGATGCTTCACCGGGCACTGAGCCAGTTCGGCAGGAAGCTGCGGCAGAGTGCTGCACAGGTCGTCGAACTCCTGCGCGGTGCCGTTCACTGCCCCTTGCGCCACACGGCGGTAGTCCTTGCAGCGGCACATCAAGCAGCTCACCAGACTGCCGAAAGTATTGGAAGTATCAACCAGGAAATCAATCAAATCCGTAATCATAGCTTTATCTTTTAATGTTAGAACCACCCCTTGACCTCACTCACAGAGAGTGCCACATCCTGCTGGAAGTCGGCCATCTCGCTGCGGCTGGGCAGATGACACACAGCCTTGACAATCTGCTTGCCTATCTCCACCCCTGCTTCGGTGCCGCTGCTGGCAGCAAAGATGGCGTCCATGCGACGCCCCACCGTCCAGGTGAAATAGCCGTTGAGCAGAACGTTGCTCACCGGGATGAGCAGCAGACCGGCTCCGCATGTAAAGAAAGCCAGCACGGCTCCTATACCCCAGGTGAACAGTTTGCTGCCTGTCCAGTATCCGCCCACGCCTGCCGCCACGGTACCGGCAAACTTCAGAGGGTCTTCGCGGAAGGTGACATTGTGCTCCCGGGCTATCTTGGTCATCATGTAGGCCCACAGCCCGCCGACTGCTGCGATGTCGATACCGGGCACGAAGGCACCTGGAACTGCTGCCATGGCGCATTTGATGGATGTTTGCTTGATGAGTTGATTTACGTTGTAGCTTGGCATAACTCTTTATCTTTTAATGATTCCTACTCTCTGTACGGCCTCTCTCTTGCCGTTACATCTATATAGAGAGGGAACTCATGCAGAATCCGACACCGCCTCCCCACTTTTTTTCAGAAAGCCATCAGAAGAAATGCAGCCCGCTGCATCAAGCCTTGCAACGCACTGCAACGGCCAACGCAGCGGCCTGCAACGAAAGGGGCAGCGCCATGAACGAACGGCAGCACTTATACATTGTATATATAAGAGCGCGGAGCGACGGACCGCCAAGAGGCAAGATACAGGCACAAAGGCTTGGCTGCTGTCAGATTATATGCTTACCTTTGCCCTGAGAGACACCTCACCAAAATCGACAGCAACCAAGCCAGCGACATCTTCTCAGAACTGAAGCGCGACAAGCAAGGACGGCTCTTGTCATACGTAGCCGGTGATTTTGACTGCTACGAGGCCAGCCGCTACACCTACGACAGCACGTCTGGACTGCTCAAGACCATCAGCAACGAGTGCCCCGACAGCGGTTCCGACGTGACCACATACATCTACGACAACAAAGGCTACGCCGTGAAAATGGAAGTCAAAGGGTCGCGCGGCGAAAGGGGAGAAGAGCTCGAGCCATACGAAAGTGCCAAGACCTTCACCTATGACGGCTTCGACAGCAAGGGCAACTGGACTCTGAGAAAGGGAAAAGACTCTACGGAGAAAACCGAATGGACAGAGACGCGCGTCATCACTTATTATGAATAAAACGCGAGAGCGACTGAAAGCTGAAGCTTAAAAAGCCGGAAGGACAAGAAGAATCCTTGGGAAAGCGCCTTTCATGCTAAAGTCAGCCAACAGAAGAAAGATTGGGCTGGAGTTTACACATGGATTCCAGCCCTTTTCCACACCTTTGTCCCACAGCAAAAAGAGCCTGTCAGATCAGAACTTATGGATAGGCACGACCTTTATCTCAAGGCCATTCTTCTCTATTATCCTCTCTTCACTCATGGTGACTATCAGCAACTGCGAACACTTCAACTCTCCTGCACACTCCACCAGACTATCTACCTCGCGCTTCAGAGTACGCTCGGAAGTCATATCATAGCACACCTGAATGAGGGATTCTACGTGTGTACCCTGTCTGGTCACAAAATCCACTTCCTTGTCGTTACGCGACCGATAGTAGAAGAGAGACTTCTCTGCATCGTATCCCCTGCGCATCAGTTCCACAAAAACCTGGTTCTCGAGAAGTCTGCCAAGGTTGTCGCTCACACTGAAGGCCTTGGCAGCCACAAATCCGTTATCCACCACATAAGCCTTGCGAGGCGCCTTCTTCATAATTTTCAGTTTATTGTTGTACCTGGGAAGATAGAAGAAAAGGTATGGTTCTTGCAGATATCCCATGAATTTCTTGGCAGTGGCAACACTGGCAAAACCCAATGCATCGGCCAGTTCATTTGCGCTGAAAGGGTTACAGAAGTTGGATATCAGGTAGAGGGCCATATTGTTCAAGTCCTCCACATTACGCACATTATGGCGCTGGGCAATGTCTTTCCACACGATAGAGTCAAATAATGTGGAGAGATAATTCTGCGTGAGGCTCCTCGCCACCACCGTTTCGGGATACCCTCCAAGGTGCAGGTAATCATCCATCAGTGACTGCGCAGCCGCCACCTCTGCCTCTGGAATATCTGAGAGAGCCTTCTGGTTCCACGAGAAAAACTCCGAGAGGCTGAATGGCAGCATCTCTATCTGTATGTAACGGCCAGTCAACAACGTAGCCATCTCACTGCTCAAGAGCTTTGCGTTGCTGCCCGTGATGATCATGTTGACCCCTAAGCGGTACAATTTGGACACCCACAAATCCCATCCGTCCAGGTTCTGAACTTCATCCAAGAGCAAATACTCGAAGCCGGGATACACCATCTGCAGCGACTCCAGCACCAAGTCATCGTCCCAGGAACTGAGCAACTTGCCGTCATCAAAATTCAGATAAGCGAAATTATGCCCCTTCAGCATGAGCAGAGCCTCTGTTGACTTGCCTACTCTTCTGGGCCCTGTAATCAGTTTAATCTGTCTGCTGGCCAGAAGTGAAGTCACATCATACATGATATGGCGCGACAGATAGGGACGGGAAAGCAGCATATCCCGCTCCTTGCGCTGATTACTGACGATAGTTCGCATAGTCTTCAATGGTGTTGGTAATCCACTGCAAAGTTAGCAGAAATATTCAATAAGCGCATCGTATTGAATAAAAAAATATGGTTTTTATCCAGTAAAGCATGCAAAATGAACAAATAAGAGAAGAAGAGAGGGATGGAAAGACAAAAGGCCAAAGGGTGTGGAACAAGAATAAAGGAAACGGCAGAGAACAGGATAATAACAAACAACGAACCGTCCATCGTTCCATATACGCCAGATGATGGCAACCAAGGACTAGGAGCCTTAACATCGCCAACTACCGCAAGGACACCATCGCATTTTCCATGTGACCAAGGTCTCACTTGATGAGGTGGTAGAAAGAATGCGCGCACTTCTCTAATGATAGCCAGGAAGAAACAAAGGAGTCATGCCCATATTCGGCATAACTCCGCCTTATCTTGCAAGAGTATGATTTAAAATCATATCCGTTGCAGACGTTGGCAATAGATTCACTTGTGATAAGCCCCATTATCCCTATGAATTGCCAGAGGGGTGTTGTTGGACGACAGTTGATGATATTTACTTCGTAACAAAGTTGGCTGGATTTGAGTATACTGAATATTTTAGAAAAGAAGCAATCTCTCCAATGAATGCAGTTCCAATTGTACGTGCTCAAAATGTAAAAATGGGACGCTTTATTGAGAATAAAAAAGAAGCTATAACAAAAGAATTATCAGAGCAATTGCCAAGAAGTGCTTTGTATAAGGATTGCCTTCTTATGACATTTATTGGGGCAGGAGTTGGCGAAACGTGCATATTTCATGCAAACAAGCGAAATCATTTAGTTCCCAATGTTACTAAAATAGAGCCATTTGATGAACATATAAATATGGAATACGCTCTGTCCTTTTTCATGAGTTCATTAGGACAACTTGGTGTGACAAACATAACTAAATCAACGGCACAAGCCAGTTTATCTATGGCGACTATCCGCGAATTAGTTATTCCAATACCACCAAGAGAAGAACAAAGTCGAATAGCCAATGAGGTCGCAAAATGGTACTCATTGATTGAGTGCATAGAAGGAAATGAGGGAAACTTACAAGAAACAATCAAACAAACCAAATCTAAAATCCTCGACCTCGCCATTCACGGCAAACTTGTACCACAAGACCCGAATGACGAGCCTGCCAGCAAACTTCTCAAACGCATCAATCCCAAGGCGGAAATCGCTTGTGATAACGCGCATTATCGCAATTTGCCTAAGGGATGGGCGATTTGCAGGCTTTCATCAGTGGTAAACATTGTGAACGGTAGATCACAAAAAGAGGCCGAAATTCCACATGGTACATATCCTGTATATGGTAGTGGTGGTATAATAGGCAGGGCTAAAGAATACACTTGTTTGACTGGTTCTACAATAATTGGAAGGAAAGGAACTATAAACAATCCTGTATTTGTTGAAGAAAATTTTTGGAATGTAGATACTGCATTCGGCATGAAGGCGACTTGGGCTATAGAAGATAAACACTTCTTTTATTTTTGCTTAGGTTTTGATTTCAGTAAACTTGATAAAAGTACAGCTCTACCAAGTTTGAAAAAGACTCCGATC
>OGGW01001534.1_pt1 | contig 17308 bp, 15 predicted proteins | sample 1571291 | NCBI WGS metagenome assembly OGGW01 (sample SAMEA2582028, study PRJEB24529) | metagenome | biome: Human gut stool | place: China | collected 2011 | reverse complement strand
CGCCTTATCCGGCCTACGGTTCTGTGCTCGGGTCTTGTAGGCCTGATAAGACGCGCCAGCGTCGCATCAGGCACTGAATGCCGGATGCGGCGTAAACGCCTTATCCGGCCTACGGTTCTGTGCTCGGGTCTTGTAGGCCTGATAAGACGCGTCAGCGTCGCATCAGGCAAAAAGCGGCAACGAACAAAACAAACACAGCCTCACCTGGCATCAAATTTATGAGGAAAAAATGAAATTACTTATTCTGGGCAACCACACTTGCGGCAATCGTGGCGACAGCGCCATCTTGCGCGGCTTACTTGATGCCATCAACATCCTCAATCCACAAGCCGAAGTGGACGTGATGAGCCGCTATCCGGTCAGTTCTTCCTGGCTGCTCAACCGCCCGGTAATGGGCGATCCGCTGTTCCTGCAAATGAAACAACACAACAGCGCGGCGGGCGTTGTCGGGCGCGTTAAAAAAGTCCTCCGTCGCCGCTACCAGCATCAGGTATTGCTCTCACGCGTCACCGACACTGGCAAGCTGCGTAATATCGCCATCGCCCAGGGATTCACCGACTTCGTGCGCCTGCTCTCAGGTTACGACGCCATTATTCAGGTCGGAGGATCGTTTTTTGTCGATCTCTACGGCGTGCCGCAGTTTGAACATGCGCTTTGCACGTTTATGGCGAAAAAGCCGCTGTTTATGATTGGTCACAGCGTCGGCCCGTTCCATGATGAGCAATTTAACCAACTGGCGAACTACGTTTTCGGTCACTGTGACGCGCTGATCCTGCGCGAATCGGTCAGCCTCGATCTAATGAAACGCAGCAATATCACTACCGCAAAAGTGGAACATGGCGTCGATACTGCGTGGCTGGTCGATCACCACACCGAAGATTTCACCGCCAGCTATGCCGTTCAACATTGGCTGGACGTTGCCGCACAACAGAAAACGGTGGCAATTACCCTGCGCGAACTGGCACCGTTCGACAAACGTCTCGGCACCACTCAACAAGCGTATGAAAAAGCCTTTGCCGGGGTGGTCAATCGCATTCTCGACGAAGGGTATCAGGTGATTGCGCTCTCCACCTGTACGGGCATAGACAGCTATAACAAAGACGACCGCATGGTGGCGCTCAATCTGCGCCAGCACATCAGCGATCCTGCCCGTTACCACGTAGTGATGGATGAACTCAACGATCTGGAAATGGGCAAAATTCTCGGTGCCTGTGAACTCACCGTCGGTACGCGCCTGCACTCCGCCATTATCTCAATGAACTTTGCTACTCCGGCGATTGCCATCAACTATGAACATAAATCCGCCGGGATTATGCAACAACTGGGGCTACCAGAGATGGCAATTGATATCCGTCATTTACTGGACGGCAGCTTGCAAGCGATGGTTGCGGATACCTTAGGCCAACTTCCGGCGCTGAACGCACGACTTAACGAAGCTGTCAGTCGTGAGCGTTATACAGGAATGCAGATGGTGCAATCTGTGCTTGAACGCATCGGGGAGGTGAAATGAAGGTCGGCTTCTTCTTATTGAAATTTCCGCTGTCGTCGGAAACCTTCGTCCTCAATCAAATTACCGCGTTTATTGATATGGGCTTTGAAGTGGAGATTGTCGCTTTGCAAAAAGGCGATACAGAGAACACCCACGCGGCCTGGACGAAATACAACCTTGCTGTCAGAACCCGTTGGTTACAGGACGAACCTACGGGCAAAGTGGCGAAGCTGCGTCACCGCGCCAGCCAGACCTTACGCGGCATTCATCGTAAAAATACCTGGCAGGCGCTCAACCTCAAACGCTATGGTGCAGAGTCGCGAAACCTGATTTTGTCTGCCATTTGCGGCCAGGTCGCAACACCGTTTCATGCCGATGTCTTTATCGCTCATTTTGGCCCTGCGGGGGTAACCGCAGCAAAACTACGCGAACTGGGTGTCATTCGCGGCAAAATTGCCACTATCTTCCACGGTATTGATATCTCCAGTCGGGAGGTGCTCAATCATTACACTCCCGAATATCAACAACTGTTTCGCCGTGGCGACCTGATGTTACCAATAAGCGATCTGTGGGCCGGAAGGCTGCAAAAAATGGGCTGCCCGAGGGAAAAAATCGCCGTATCGCGCATGGGCGTGGACATGACGCGCTTTAGCCCGCGTCCAGTGAAAGCCCCCGCAACACCGCTGGAAATCATCTCCGTCGCACGCTTAACCGAAAAAAAAGGCCTGCATGTGGCGATCGAAGCCTGCCGGCAGTTGAAAGAGCAGGGCGTTGCATTTCGCTATCGCATCCTCGGCATTGGCCCGTGGGAACGACGCCTGCGCACCCTCATCGAACAATATCAACTGGAAGATGTGGTAGAGATGCCGGGCTTTAAACCGAGCCACGAAGTGAAAGCGATGCTCGACGACGCGGATGTCTTCCTGTTGCCATCGGTAACGGGCGCGGATGGCGATATGGAAGGCATTCCAGTGGCGCTGATGGAAGCGATGGCGGTCGGCATTCCGGTTGTTTCTACTCTGCATAGCGGAATTCCTGAACTGGTGGAGGCCGATAAATCCGGCTGGCTGGTGCCTGAGAACGATGCTCGCGCATTGGCGCAACGACTGGCGGTGTTTAGCCAACTGGACACCGACGAACTGGCTCCGGTTATCAAACGTGCTCGCGAAAAAGTTGAACACGTTTTTAACCAGCAGGTGATCAATCGAGAACTCGCCAGCTTGCTGCAGGCTTTATAGAGGAGAACGCATGCCATTTAAAAAACTCTCCCGACGCACCTTCCTGACGGCAAGCTCCGCGCTTGCCTTCCTCCATACCCCTTTCGCTCGCGCACTTCCCGCCCGACAAAGCGTTAACATTAACGACTACAACCCTCACGACTGGATCGCCTCATTTAAACAAGCCTTCAGCGAAGGGCAAACGGTCGTCGTGCCTGCCGGATTGGTTTGTGACAATATCAACACCGGCATCTTCATCCCTCCCGGTAAAACGTTACACATCCTTGGAAGCCTGCGCGGCAACGGCAGAGGGCGATTTGTCTTACAGGACGGCAGCCAGGTGACAGGGGAGGAGGGCGGCAGTATGCATAACATCACCCTGGATGTGCGTGGTTCTGATTGCACCATCAAAGGGCTGGCGATGAGCGGCTTTAGCCCGGTAACGCAGATTTATATCGGCGGCAAAAACAAACGGGTCATGCGCAACCTTACCATCGATAACCTCACTGTCAGCCACGCTAATTACGCCATCTTACGCCAGGGATTTCATAACAAGATTATCGGTGCCAACATCACCAACTGTAAGTTCAGCGACTTACAGGGCGACGCCATTGAATGGAACGTGGCGATTAACGACAGTGATATTTTGATTTCCGACCATGTTATCGAGCGCATCAACTGTACTAATGGCAAAATCAACTGGGGCATCGGCATAGGCCTTGCGGGAAGTACCTACGATAACAACTACCCGGAAGACAAGGCAGTGAAAAACTTTGTCGTGGCGAATATCACGGGATCGGATTGTCGGCAGTTGATCCATGTTGAAAATGGTAAACATTTTGTTATTCGTAATATCAAAGCCCGCAATATCACGCCGGATTTCAGTAAGAAAGCAGGTATTGATAACGCCACGGTCGCTATTTACGGTTGTGACAATTTCGTGATTGATAATATTGAAATGATTAATAGCGCCGGGATGTTAATCGGCTATGGGGTAATTAAAGGCAAATATCTCTCGATACCGCAAAATTTCCGAGTGAATAATATTCAACTGGATAATACCCACCTTGCTTACAAATTGCGCGGTATCCAAATCTCCGCCGGGAATGCTGTCTCCTTTGTGGCGCTGACTAACATTGAGATGAAGCGTGCGTCGCTTGAGCTACACAATAAACCGCAACACCTTTTTATGCGAAATATCAAGGTGATGCAGGAATCCTCTGTTGGACCAGCATTGAGCATGAACTTCGACATGCGCAAAGACGTTCGCGGCGTCTTTATGGCGAAAAAAGAAACACTGCTGTCTCTTGCAAATGTTCATGCGGTGAATGAAAGAGGGCAAAGCTCCGTCGATATCGACAGGATTAATCACCATATTGTTAATGTGGAAAAGATTAACTTTAGATTGCCGGAACGGAGGGAGTAGATTTGCGACCATTCCTGGAAAAATGGAGCCATACTTAGGAACAATGCTACTGCAATCCACAACGAAGCGGCGTAACATCACAAGTAATTCAGTAATCAATTCAGGGTAATTGATGCTGGCGAAAAAAATCGAACAAGCTATAATTCAGCAACCATTTTACAGGTGGATGAAATAATGACGAATTTAAAAGCAGTTATTCCTGTAGCGGGTCTTGGGATGCATATGTTGCCTGCCACTAAGGCGATTCCCAAAGAGATGCTACCGATCGTCGACAAGCCAATGATTCAGTACATTGTTGACGAGATTGTGGCTGCAGGGATCAAAGAAATCCTCCTGGTAACTCACGCGTCCAAGAACGCGGTCGAAAACCACTTCGACACCTCTTATGAATTAGAATCTCTTCTTGAGCAGCGCGTGAAGCGTCAACTACTGGCGGAAGTGCAGTCCATCTGTCCACCGGGCGTGACCATTATGAACGTGCGTCAGGGCGAACCTTTAGGTTTGGGCCACTCCATTTTATGTGCACGACCCGCCATTGGTGACAATCCATTTGTCGTGGTGCTGCCAGACGTTGTGATCGACGACGCCAGCGCCGACCCGCTGCGCTACAACCTTGCTGCCATGATTGCGCGCTTCAACGAAACGGGCCGCAGCCAGGTGCTGGCAAAACGTATGCCGGATGACCTCTCTGAATACTCCGTTATTCAGACCAAAGAGCCGCTGGATCGCGAAGGTAAAGTCAGCCGCATCGTGGAATTTATCGAAAAACCGGATCAGCCGCAGACGCTGGACTCAGACATCATGGCCGTGGGTCGCTATGTGCTTTCTGCCGATATTTGGCCGGAACTTGAACGCACTCAGCCTGGTGCATGGGGGCGTATTCAGCTGACTGATGCCATCGCTGAACTGGCGAAAAAACAGTCCGTTGATGCCATGCTGATGACAGGTGACAGCTACGACTGCGGTAAAAAAATGGGTTATATGCAGGCATTTGTGAAGTATGGACTACGCAACCTGAAAGAAGGGGCGAAGTTCCGGAAAGGGATTGAGAAGCTGTTAAGCGAATAATGAAGATCTGACCGAATGTAACGGTTGATAAGAAAATTATAACGGCAGTGAAGATTCGTGGCGAAAGTAATTTGTTGCGAATATTCCTGCCGTTGTTTTATATAAACAATCAGAATAACAACGAGTTAGCAATAGGATTTTAGTCAAAGTTTTCCAGGATTTTCCTTGTTTCCAGAGCGGATTGGTAAGACAATTAGCGTTTGAATTTTTTGGGTTTAGCGCGAGTGGGTAACGCTCGTCACATCGTAGACATGCATGCAGTGCTCTGGTAGCTGTAAAGCCAGGGGCGGTAGCGTGCATTAATACCTCTATTAATCAAACTAAGAGCCGCTTATTTCACAGCATGCTCTGAAGTAATATGGAATAAAAGAGTGAAGATACTTGTTACTGGTGGCGCAGGATTTATTGGTTCTGCTGTAGTTCGTCACATTATAAATAATACGCAGGATAGTGTTATTAATGTCGATAAATTAACGTACGCCGGAAACCTGGAATCACTTGCTGATGTTTCTGATTCTGAACGCTATATTTTTGAACATGCGGATATTTGCGATGCTGCTGCAATGGCACGGATTTTTGCTCAGCATCAGCCGCATGCAGTGATGCACTTGGCTGCTGAAAGCCATGTTGACCGTTCAATTACAGGTCCTGCGGCATTTATTGAAACCAATATTGTTGGTACTTATGTCCTTTTGGAAGCCGCTCGCAATTACTGGTCTGCTCTTGATAGCGACAAGAAAAATAGCTTCCGTTTTCATCATATTTCTACTGACGAAGTATATGGTGATTTGCCTCATCCTGACGAGGTAAATAATACAGAAGAATTACCCTTATTTACTGAGACAACAGCTTACGCGCCAAGCAGCCCTTATTCCGCATCCAAAGCATCCAGCGATCATTTAGTCCGCGCGTGGAAACGTACCTATGGTTTACCGACCATTGTGACTAATTGCTCTAACAATTATGGTCCTTATCATTTCCCGGAAAAATTGATTCCATTGGTTATTCTCAATGCTCTGGAAGGTAAAGCATTACCTATTTATGGTAAAGGGGATCAAATTCGCGACTGGCTGTATGTTGAAGATCATGCGCGTGCGTTATATACCGTCGTAACCGAAGGTAAAGCGGGTGAAACTTATAACATTGGTGGACACAACGAAAAGAAAAACATCGATGTAGTGCTCACTATTTGTGATTTGTTGGATGAGATTGTCCCGAAAGAGAAATCTTACCGCGAGCAAATTACTTATGTTGCCGATCGTCCGGGACACGATCGCCGTTATGCGATTGATGCTGAGAACATTGGTCGCGAATTGGGATGGAAACCACAGGAAACGTTTGAGAGCGGGATTCGTAAAACGGTGGAATGGTACCTGTCCAATACAAAATGGGTTGATAATGTGAAAAGTGGTGCCTATCAATCGTGGATTGAACAGAACTATGAGGGCCGCCAGTAATGAATATCCTCCTTTTTGGCAAAACAGGGCAGGTAGGTTGGGAACTACAGCGTGCTCTGGCACCTCTGGGTAATTTGATTGCTCTTGATGTTCACTCCACTGATTACTGTGGTGATTTTAGTAATCCTGAAGGTGTAGCTGAAACCGTAAGAAGCATTCGGCCTGATATTATTGTCAACGCAGCCGCTCACACCGCAGTAGACAAAGCAGAATCAGAACCGGAGTTTGCACAATTACTTAACGCGACGAGTGTCGAAGCGATCGCGAAAGCAGCCAATGAAGTCGGCGCCTGGGTTATTCACTACTCTACTGACTACGTATTTCCGGGGACCGGTGAAATACCATGGCAGGAGGCGAATGCAACCGCACCGCTAAATGTTTACGGTGAAACCAAGTTAGCTGGAGAAAAAGCATTACAAGAGCATTGTGCGAAGCACCTAATTTTCCGTACAAGCTGGGTCTATGCAGGTAAAGGAAATAACTTCGCCAAAACGATGTTGCGTCTGGCAAAAGAGCGTGAAGAATTAGCCGTTATTAATGATCAGTTTGGTGCGCCAACAGGTGCTGAACTGCTGGCTGATTGTACGGCACATGCAATTCGTGTGGCACTGAATAAACCAGAAGTCGCAGGCTTGTATCATCTGGTAGCCAGTGGTACCACAACCTGGCACGATTATGCTGCGCTGGTTTTTGAAGAGGCGCGCAAAGCAGGCATTCCCCTTGCACTCAACAAGCTCAATGCAGTACCAACAACAGCCTATCCTACACCAGCCCGTCGCCCCCATAACTCTCGTCTTAATACAGAAAAATTTCAGCAGAACTTTGCGCTTGTCTTGCCTGACTGGCAGGTTGGTGTGAAACGAATGCTCAACGAATTATTTACGACTACAGCAATTTAATAGTTTTTGCATCTTGTTCGTGATGGTGGAGCAAGATGAATTAAAAGGAATGATGAAATGAAAACGCGTAAAGGTATTATTTTAGCGGGTGGTTCTGGTACACGTCTTTATCCTGTGACTATGGCTGTCAGTAAACAGCTATTACCTATTTATGATAAGCCGATGATCTATTACCCGCTTTCTACACTGATGTTAGCGGGTATTCGCGATATTCTGATTATTAGTACGCCACAGGATACTCCTCGTTTTCAACAACTGCTGGGTGACGGGAGCCAGTGGGGGCTAAATCTTCAGTATAAAGTGCAACCGAGTCCAGATGGACTTGCACAGGCATTTATCATCGGTGAAGAGTTTATTGGTGGTGATGATTGTGCTTTGGTACTTGGTGATAATATCTTCTACGGTCACGACCTGCCGAAGTTAATGGACTCAGCTGTTAACAAAGAAAGTGGTGCAACGATATTTGCCTATCACGTAAATGATCCTGAACGCTATGGTGTCGTTGAGTTTGATAAAAACGGTACTGCAATCAGCCTGGAAGAAAAACCGCTACAACCAAAAAGTAATTATGCGGTAACCGGGCTTTATTTCTATGATAACGACGTTGTCGAAATGGCGAAAAACCTTAAGCCATCTGCCCGTGGTGAACTGGAAATTACTGATATTAACCGTATTTATATGGAACAGGGGCGTTTGTCTGTTGCCATGATGGGGCGTGGATATGCATGGCTGGACACGGGAACACATCAAAGCTTGATTGAGGCAAGCAACTTCATTGCTACAATTGAAGAGCGTCAAGGGTTGAAAGTATCCTGTCCGGAAGAAATTGCTTACCGTAAAGGGTTTATTGACGCAGAGCAGGTGAAAGCATTAGCTGAGCCGCTGAAAAAAAATGCTTATGGTCAGTATCTGCTGAAAATGATTAAAGGTTATTAATAAAATGAACGTAATTAAAACAGAAATTCCAGATGTACTGATTTTTGAACCGAAAGTTTTTAGGGATGAGCGCGGTTTCTTTTTCGAGAGCTTTAACCAAAAGGTTTTTGAGGATGCGGTAGGTCGCAAAGTTGAGTTTGTCCAGGATAATCATTCGAAGTCATGCAAAGGGGTTTTACGTGGACTGCATTATCAGTTAGAACCTTATGCACAAGGAAAATTGGTGCGCTGTGTTGTTGGTGAGGTTTTTGATGTTGCGGTGGATATTCGTAAGTCTTCGCCTACGTTTGGTAAATGGGTTGGGGTGACTTTATCTGCTGAGAATAAGCGTCAGTTGTGGATCCCTGAAGGATTTGCACATGGATTCATAACATTGTCAGAGTTTGCAGAGTTTCTTTATAAAACAACTAGTTTTTATTCCCCAAAAAATGAAGTTTGTATCCGGTTTGATGATGAAAAAATAGGGATAGATTGGCAGTGTGCAGAGTATATGAAACTCTCAGAAAAAGATTCAAAAGGGATATCTCTCGATGAATACGTGCGCACGGTGGTATGATAGATTATGAACAAAGTTAGCATATTAATGCCTGTTTATAATGTGGAAAAATATATTAGAGCTGCGATTGCTAGTATATTAAACCAAACATATCCGAATATAGAGTTAGTAATTGTAGACGATGCGTCTACTGACAATACATTACTCATTATAGATGAAATTGCGCAAAAAAATAATAACATAATTATTGTTCGCAATGATGTAAACTCTGGAATAACCGTAGCGCTAAACAAAGGTCTTAAATATTGTAGCGGTGATTATATAGCTCGAGCTGATGGTGATGACATACAAGATCCTTTACGAATTCAAAAGCAAATAGACTTTCTAAAGGAGAATCAAGAATATGGATTAGTTGGATGTTGGATAAAAAACATAGATGAGTCAGGAAAACAAATAGCTTCATGTAAATATCCGGTTTCAGACTTAGAAGTGAGACAATGCGTTAGCTATACATCTCCTGTGCTTCATATATGGTTAGCAAAGAAAGAAGTTTACGATAAATTGAATGGATACAGGAATACAAATCCAGCTGAAGATTATGATTTTATTTTAAGATGTTTGGATTATGGTATAAGAATAGGGAACGTTCCGTATTATGGTTCAATGATACGTTTACGTTCAGGGAGTACATTAACTGAATCTTCTTTAAAACAACGGGTTATATCAAACTATCTATGTAAAAAATTTAAAAAAGGCATTATTAATACAATTGATATCGAATCTGAACTACCTAAAACAAATGAACTTAAAATTATTACTAAATTGCATTCTTGGTCATGTTTCTTTTTAAAAAAAGCAATAGAGAACAAAAGGTCGTTAAAAGGGGCAGCTTATTTATGTTTGTCACTTATAAGTCCTTTTACAGTTCAAAATATAATAAAAAGGCAGATTTTTAAAAGAAAATGTAACAAGGGTTATTAAATTGATAAAAATAGCAATAATATTACCATCATTGAAAAACGTTGGACCGAATAGAGTTGCTCATACTCTTATTAACAAACTGAGTAATAAAGAAGGTGTATACCTAAAGGTTTTTTATATAAAAAATGAATTAGGATTAAATTTTACTTGTGATACAGAACTTTTGACTTTAGTTAATGTACGAAAATTATATGCCTTCGATGTTTTGCATTCACATATGCTTAGGCCAGATGTCTTGGTTGGGCTACTTCCATTTTACAAAGGCCTTAAAATAAGCACAATCCATAATATAGTAACAGAAGATATACAATATACACATGGTAGTGTGATATCTAAAATTTTCTCTGAATTATGGTTTAGGACTTGGAGTAGATTTGATAAGATAGTCGTGCTATCAAAAGTAGCAAAAAAATACTATCTGGGACATGGGCTAAAATCTGAAAAATTAGAGATCATATATAATGGAATTGATCTGGATATAGGAAGTAATATCAATTATGAAGATAAGAAAATAATAGAGGAGTTTAAAGGAGACAGTACTCTTCTGGGAACACTTTGTTTAGCAAATCACAGGAAAGGTATAGAACAGATTCTTTATGCCTTGCCATTCTTACCTAATTATAAATTTATAATTATTGGTGATGGACCTGTAAGAGAATATTTAGAGAATTTAGCTATAAGTCTGAATGTAAGAGAGCGATTTTTTATTCTGGGCTATAGAGAAAACGCTAAAGATTTATTAAAATATATCGATATTTATCTAATGCCAAGTAGATCGGAAGGATTTGGTCTCGCATTGCTTGAGGCTGTTGCAGCAAAAATAACAGTAGTTTGCTCAAATATTCCAATATTTAAAGAAATCTTTACTGAACGACAAGTGTCTTTTTTTGAATTGGATAATACAAACTCACTTATTCAAGCGATACATAACTCAATAAATAATGATATAAATGACGCGTATATAAGGCTAAAACAAAATTATAGCTCAGATACGATGGCTCGATTATATCATGAATTATATATGACTTGTAAGGAAGTAAAATGAGGCTTTTCATATCAATTGTATCACATGGACACGGGGAATTAATTGAGTCATTAGGGTGTTTAGAAAAACTTTCGGAAAAATTTAGTGTTGTGCTTAAAGATAATAAAAATGAGTCCAACCTTAAAGAGTATTGCAAACATAATAATATAACCTACTTAAGTAGCGATATTCCTAGAGGATTTGGGGAGAATAATAATATTATATTTAACCACTGCTCATCAGAATTAGGCATGCAACCAGATGATATATTTGTAGTAATGAATCCAGATCTGATTATTGAAGAAAATGAATTGATAAAACTTAAAAATAAGATGATGTGTGAAAATATAGACTTTGCCACTATAAATCTTTATAAAGATAGGGACTATAAAATATATGATCCATCAATCAGGAATTATCCGGGCATTCTTGACTTTGTAAATAGTTATCTTGGTTTCTCAAATAAAACAATAATAAATAAATCGGTAATTAAATCAAATACCCCGGTGCCATGGGCTGCAGGTTCATTCTTGGCATTAAAGTCTTATCTCTATAAAGAAGTTGATGGTTTTAATATCAGATATTTCATGTATTGCGAAGATATAGATATATGTATGAGGGTAGGTTCTTATGGTTATAAATTAATTTATATACCAACAATAAAAGCCATACATATTGCACGGCACAATAATCGACGTTTTTTATCAAAACATTTTTATTGGCATTTACGTAGTATGCTTATATATCTATCGGAAAAAAGAAAGTATGTCGCTAAAAAAAATAAGTGCTACACTAATTAAAGTGATCGGTGGAAATGCATTAGCTCAGATTATTGTTATATTAGGCACTCCTTTACTTACGAGAATGTACCAACCGAGTGATTTTGGTATATATTCGACCATTATGGCAGTAGTTTTAATAGTGGGAATTATTGCATGTGGTAGATATGACCAGATAATGTATAACTTCAATGACAAATATTCTTGGTATAAATGTTTTTGCAACGGGGTTGTTATAGCAACATATATATCTCTGTTCTGCTTAATTGTAACCAGTATACTGTTTTTTTTATTTAAATTTGATGTGACTTACTTTATAATTGCACCTTCAGTGTTGACATTTGCAATTTTACAGTTGTATACATCTTATTTTAGCTTATATGCTTATTACAGAATAATAATAATATTAAATATCATTCGTTCTTCAAGTTTAATTGTATTACAATTGATGTTGTTTAAAGTTATTGAAAATGGACTTGTCGTGAGCTTTCTAATATCGCAAATAATATGCGTTTTGTTTTGCTTAAGCTTCGCGGGGAAACTGAACAAAAATTTTAATTTTGAATTTAAAGTGGTTTTTATTAAAGCTAGAGAAGCTGGATTGAGTTCTGTACAATCTCTTGCTAATTCCTTTTCATCACAATTACCTGTTCTTTTTATTCCTAGCCAATATGGATATTATACCGTTGGTCTATATGGATTAGCTGTGAGGTTGACTCAGATACCAATTATTTTTTTTACAAATGCAGTTAGGCCATATATATTAGGAGAATTAAATAAAAAGAAAAATGATTATCGTCTTTTATCAAAAATCCTATGGAGAAGTTCGGCTTTATTATTGATTTTAAGTATTCTTGGGATAGTTCTTATTAATTTATTTGCGGAAGATTTTTTTAAGTTTTATGCTGGTGAAGAATGGAAAGACGCAGGTAAAATAGCCTCTGTTTTGTCATGGTGGCTATTAATTGCATTCGCTAATGTTACGTCGACTTCATATCTAACTGTTGTAGGGCGATTTAAATCATTATTTATCTATGATATGCTTCTATTGGTATTCAGATTAATGTCAGTATGCTATAGTTTTTATGCGGATTTATCATTCTTAAACTTTATATATATTTATTCAATACTTGGTATGTTTTTTAATCTAGGTATTATAGGTTATGCAATAAAATGTGGAATTCAAGATGCAAAAAATATTAATTGTTACAGCTGAGAACGGTTGGTTTGCGCAGGGTAAATTCCCTTGGGAAAGTATGGATATTGAAAGGATAAAGAGAAGGTTGGAAAGTAATAATAAAATTGTTAATGTGACTACTTTTCAATTTCTCAAAGATAATATTGCCTCGCTGAAAGATTACATAATAATATATACATCATCTCAACGACTGGAACATAAATATTACATACAAGATATAATGTTCTTATTAAAAGATAACAATACTCTTATCCCTAACTATGAATCACTTTTGGCGCATGAAAACAAAGGATTTCAAAGTTTACTTGATAAGAAATATAATTTGGGTTTAATAAAATCTGAATATTATTGCGATATTTGTGAAGTAAAGAATATTAAAAATTTGAATTATCCCCTCGTTTATAAATCTGTGAATGGCGCATCATCAATGGGGGTAAAAAAAGTGCACAACATAGAAGAAATGTATAAATATGTTAAACAACCTTGCTCAATTTCATTGGAATTATTGAAAAGAAAACTAAAAAAATATATTTTTAAAAGCAAATATAATCATCAGTGGGAGAAATATCTGTCATTTGCGCAACAAAGATTTATTATTCAAGGTTTCATTCCTGATTTACAATATGATTTTAAAGTGTTGATTTTTGGTAAAAAATATTATCTCTTAAAGAGGTTCGTCGCTGAGAATGATTTTAAAGCTAGTGGCAGTGGGTTGCACTCGAGAAATATTGGTAGTGATTTGAAAATCGTGTTAGATTTCGCAAGAGGTATTAAAAATAAATTTAGATCGCACATATATTCTTTAGATATTTGTGTGAAAAATAAAGAACCACACCTTATTGAGTTTCAAATGACGCACGTTGGTCCTGTTACGTTGAGTGAATCTGATCACTATTTTATTTACAACGCAACAACAAATAACTGGGAAAAGGTGTTTTCTTTAAGCTCTCTTGAAGATGAATTTTCTAATGCGGTAGAAGAGTATATAAATGAAAGTGATTCATATAGTGCATAATTATTATGGATTTAGCGGTGCATCTCTTCAGGCAAAAAATTTAGCAAGGGCTTTGAATAATTATAGTCCGCATATTGAACAAATATTTGTGACTAGATGTCAGTGTTGTATTTCAAAATTAAATGACCATGATCAATTTAAGGTTATAGAGATACCGATATCATATAAACGACTTTGGCATTTTTTTCTCCTGTGTAAATCAATTAAGCCGGATGTTGTACATTTTCATGGGGCTGATTTCGGTCTGCTAAGTATTTGTGCTATTCTAAAAATACCAGTTTATTGGAAATCAACTCTATTAGATAGTGATGATTTTTATACATTATTGAATCGTGGTTCTTTGAGGAAATTTAAGTTTTGGTTGTTGAAGTTCATCTCCATAAATAACACGTTAACTAAGCAAATATATAAAGTTAACCGCCAATATATTCCTACAACTAAATTAGTTACGATTCCAAATGGTGTAAGCATTTCTAGTTGTACACACAGGAATGAGCTGAAAAAAGAAAAAATTGTTTTAATAATATCTGCAATCATACCAAGAAAAAAGATTATCGAAGGGATAAGATTTTATAAAGATAACTTTGAAAACAAAGGATATAAACTTTTGATAATTGGCCCTGATAATGAAGAACTTGATGGTTTCGAAGCAAACTACGTAACGAAATGTAAGAGTTTAAGTAATAATAATATCCATTTTTTAGGTAAATTGAAACATCAAAGCGTAAGTGAAATAATGTGTCGCTCTCAATTTTTAATCCATTTATCTGAGCGAGAAGGCATGCCAAACGTTGTATTGGAGGCACTGGCCAGTGGTGTCTATCCGATTATAGGAGAAATGGGTGGCCTTGCATATGAGATTATAGAAAATGAATCGTATGGTTTTATTTTTAATAATAAAAATAAGTTTGATTTAAATAAATACACTGGTGTTAATATAATGGGGATGGATATAATTGATAAAAAATATTCATTCGATGTGATTTCAAAAAAAACAGTTAATATATATACGAAACTTATTGGTGGAAAATGAAAGAAGAAAGTCATGATAATGATAAAGGAGTCTCTTTTATTGGTTTTTTATGGCTACTGGCATGTGGGTTGTATATAACAAGGATAACTGCTATTAGTCCTGTTTATCTGGTTTTTATTCTCGCATTAATGTTAGCTATTCTTACAAATGTTAACTGCGGGAAATATAAGGTTTCCGTTTTTACACTACTAAGTTTAATAATACTATTACTTTCAATATTTCTTTTTTTTAATTCACAAATACCTCTCGTAATTAATCTGTTGATAGTGTTACTATCGCCAATGCTAGTGGATTCTTATTATAAGAGGCGATATATTACAAAACAAAATTTATTGAATGTGTTTTTATTTTATTCCTTGGTTTTCATTCTTGATGGTTTTTGGCGAATTAAACATCCCTATCTTGAACATGTAGATAAACTAGAAGAACTGGGTATCGGCTTTCAAATATATAAAGTGAATTCATTCATGTATTCAGATTCTAATTTTGTTGGCCTGGAAGCTGTTTTTATACTATCTTGTTTTCTTTACATGTTTAAAAGTGTTCGACGGACTGGATTACTTCGGATAAAATATTTTTTCGTTTTTTGTGCTTTATTTTTTGGGGTTCTGTTAACTTTTTCTAGGGCTGCTATCATAGCAATGATTTTACTTTTTATATTTTTCATTTTGATGAGGAGTAAATTTATTAAAACTGTTTCGTATATGTTAGCGCCAGTATTACTTGTGGTTTTTTCATGGTTTATATATAAGAGATTTACGGATGATATAAGTTTTGAGAGTAAATTTAATTTAATTAGGTATACCCTTGAATACATTAAAGATAGTGATATTGATATGATATTGCTAGGTGTTGGTCTGGGAAATGCAGTCGAAGTAATTGGTATGGGGGCACATAATCTATTTTTGACTTTCTTAATCGAAACTGGTGTTATTGGTTTATTATTGTTTTTAGTTTTATTATGCATTATGTGGTTCTATCTCAAAGAAGATGCAATCATCATAATGCTTCCATTTCTAATAGCATCAATGTCGCTCGGGACAACCGCAATACCTTACTTTTTTACCTTTACTTGGTTATGTATTCTTTACAAAAGAAAATTGTTTGATGTCGTCTGACATTGGATAGGAAACAGTATGAATATTTTAGTTACCGGTGGCTTAGGATATATAGGCTCTCATACTTTAATTCGATTGATTGAGCTTAAGCATAACATCATAGTGGTTGATAACCTTTCAAACTCTAAAGCAAGTGTGATCGAGCGAATAAAATCACTGAGTGGTGGAGACTTTATATTTTATAACTGTGATATTTGTAATGCTAAGTGTCTGCAAGAGATATTCTCTAAACATAATATCAATAAAGTCATTCATTTTGCCGGATTGAAATCAGTTTCAGAGTCAGGTAAGGCACCTCTAACATATTATCACAATAATGTAGTTGGAACGTTAAATTTATTGAAGGTAATGTATTCAAATGGAATAAAGGATATTATATTTAGTTCTTCTGCAACTGTATACGGGGTGCCAGATATTATACCTTTGACTGAAAAATGCGTAACTGGAGGAACTACAAATCCTTATGGAACCAGTAAACACATGGTCGAGCAAATCTTAATGGATTTAATTAAGTCTGATGGCGATTGGAATATAACAATTCTTCGATATTTTAATCCTATTGGAGCCCATCCTTCAGGAGAGATTGGGGAGGACCCGCAAGGAGTACCTAATAATTTAGTACCTTACGTAGCTAAAGTCGCAATTGGAGATTTGCCTTTTTTAACCATTTATGGCGATGATTACAATACTCCTGATGGAACAGGAATCAGAGATTATATTCATGTTTGTGACTTAGCTGAAGGGCATATAGCTGCATTGAACAATAAAGAAATTAGTGGTTTGCATATCTATAATTTAGGCACAGGCGTTGGCTCATCTGTATTAGATATAATAAATACATTTGAGCAAGTTAATCATGTTTCGATTCCTTATCGTATATCTAAAAGGCGAGAGGGAGATGTCGCGCAATGCTGGGCTGACCCAACATTGATTCAAACTAAGTTAAATTGGCGTGCAAAATATAATCTTGAGGACATGCTTAAGCATGCTTGGCTTTGGCAACTCAAAAACAAGGGATATGTTTAATTGAGGGGATACTTTTATTTGTGCATTAATTTTTCAGTTACAAAGATGTATGCTTACATCATTTGAAATGTCATAATCAAAGCAGTGTCCCCTGACAGGAGTAAACAATGTCAAAGCAACAGATCGGCGTCGTCGGTATGGCAGTG
>OGGW01001533.1_pt1 | contig 17316 bp, 1 predicted proteins | sample 1571291 | NCBI WGS metagenome assembly OGGW01 (sample SAMEA2582028, study PRJEB24529) | metagenome | biome: Human gut stool | place: China | collected 2011 | reverse complement strand
CGTTTTCGGATACAACACCGATATTGCCGTCAGACAATTTAGCTTTATCAGAAATGCCGCCTACAACATCCAATGTTTGACCAAGGTCTTTATGGATTACTTCGCCAGAGTCAGCTTGGAAGTTCAAGCCTTTCTTACCGTTGTCTGTAACTTTTTGATCTACAGATTTCAATTGGTCTTCTGTTGCAGCTTGACCATTTGTGATGTTTGCAGGATCCCAAGTTCTATTTGTCAAGTTGTTTACAGTACCGTTTGCACCGTTAACTAGAACTTTACCTGCATTGATATTGCCTGTTACGCCATTGATAGTTACAGCGTTAGCGCCTTCACCAGCTTTTACGATACCTTTTGTACCGTCGATGTTGACTGCATTATTACCGGAACCTAATGTTACAGTGTCTTTCAATGCAACTGTATAGGTTTTAGCTTTTGTTACATTATCTACAGTTTCATCAACATTAATGTTTTTGCTACCTTCTACTTTTGTATTAGATGCAGCTTTTACATCGTTCAATTGTTTAACATTTACAGCATCGTTGTCTTCTACACCAGCAGTTACATTTTTGATTTGTGTATTGTTAGCATTGAAGCCATTTGCTGTAACGAATTGTTTGTTGTTGATTGTCAAGCCATCGTTGTTGATAGTTGTTTGACCAGTTGTTACGCTGTTCAAGCCTGTTAAGTCTTTTGCAAGTTTAACATTCAACTTACCGTTTTCGGATACAACACCGATATTGCCGTCAGACAATTTAGCTTTATCAGAAATACCACCTACAACATCCAATGTTTGACCAAGATCTTTATGGATTAATTCGCCAGAATCAGCTTGGAAGTTCAAGCCTTTCTTAGTCAAGTCAGTGCTGTTGTCAGTGATTTTCTTATCAACAATTTTCAATTGGTCTTCTGTTGCAGCTTGACCACTTGTGAAGTTTTTGCCATCCCAAGTGATGTTTGTCAAGTTATTTACAGTACCAGCAGTACCGTTGACAGTCACTTTACCGGAGTTGATAGTGCCGTTTGTACCATTGATAGTTACAGTATTAGCACCGTCACCAGCTTTTATGATACCTGTAGTACCGTTGATGTTGATTGCATTATTGCCAGAACCTAAAGTTACATTGTCTTTCAATGCTACTTTGTAAGTTTTAGCTTGTGTATTAGGATCTACTGTGGAGTTAACATTGATGTTTTCGCTACCTTCAACTGTAGTGTTAGACGCATTTTTAACTTCGTTCAATTGATTCAAGTTAACTGCATCATTACCGTCAGTACCAGCTTTTACGTTTTTGATTTGTGTGTTGTTAGCATCAAAACCGTTAGCTGTAACGAATTTATTACCACCAATTGTTAAACCTTCGTTATTAATTGTTGTAGCACCAGTTGTTACACTTGTTAAGCCAGTCAACTCTTTAGCGAGTTTAACATTCAACTTACCGTTTTCAGATACCACACCGATGTTATTGTCAGACAATTTAGCTTTATCGGAAGTACCACCTACAACGTCTAATGTTTCGCCAAGGTCTTTATGAATGCTTGTAGCATCATCGCCTTTGAAGTTCAAGCCCTTCTTAGTCAAGTTGCTACCGTTGTCAGTGATTTTCTTATCAACAACTTTCAATTGGTCTTCTGTTGCAGCTTGGCCGCTTGTGATGTTATTAGCATCCCAAGTGATATTTGTTAAGTTGTTTACAGTACCTTTAGCACCGTTAACAAGAACTTTACCGGAATTGATATTGCCTGTTACACCGTCAATCGCTACGTTACCAGCATTAATTGTGCTGTTTGTACCGTTGATAGTTACAGCATTGTTGCCTTCGCCGGCTTTTACAATACCTTTTGTACCATCGATGTTAACAGCTGTATTGCCGGAACCCAATGTTACTGTGTCTTGTAAACCAACTGTATAAGTCTTAGCTTTAGTAAGTGGATCTTCAGAATCAGTTACATTGATGTTTTTACCTGCTTTTACAACAGTTTTAGCTGCAGCTGCGTTATTAGATACTTCTTTCAACTGTTTAAGGTTAACTGCATGGTTATCCTCTGTACCAGCTTTCACGTTTGTGATTTGAGTATCGTTAGCATTGAAGCCGTTGCTTGTAACAAATGTGTTGCCACCGATTGTCAAACCATTGTTGTTAATAGTTGTAGCACCAGTTGTTACGCTGTTCAAACCTGTCAAATCTTTAGCAAGTTTAACATTTAATACGCCGTTGTTATTAACTACGCCGATGTTATTTTCTGAAAGCTTAGATGCATCAGCTTGACCACCAGTGATATTCAATGTTTGACCAAGGTCTTTATGAATTGCAGTACCCGCATCACCTTGGAAGTTCAAGCCTTTTTCTACGATTTCAGTTTTTGTAGTATCAATTTTATTATCTACTACTTTCAATTGATCTTCTGTAGCAGCTTGACCATTAGTAATAGCCTTAGGGTTCCAAGTTCTGTTAGTCAATTCGTTAACAGTACCTGTAGTACCATTGATTGTTACTTTACCGGAGTTGATAGTGCCATTTGTGCCATTGATAGTTACAGCATTAGCACCGTCGCCAGCTTTTACAATACCTGTTGTACCGTTAATATTGATAGCTGTATTACCAGAGCCTAATGTTACTTCATCTTTCAAGCCTACAGTATATGTTTTAGCTTTAGTTACATTGTCGATACTTTCATCAACTTTAATGTTTTTACCTTCAGCTACCTTTGTATTTGCTGCAGATGCACTGTTGGATACTTCTTTTAATTGTGCCAAATTTACTGCATCGCTGTCGATTGTACCACGAGCAACGTTAGTAATCTTGTTACCACCATTATCTAAACCGGATTTAGTAAGGGATACGGATGCATTGTTTGTAGCACCGTTGCTGATAGTTACACCGTTGGAAGTAACTTTTGTATCGCCTACAGTTACGCTGTTCAAACCTTTAAGGTCTTTTGCCAAACGAACTTTCAAATCGTTAGAACCATCGGATACAACACCGATATTGTCTTCTGCAGTCAATTTGGAAGCTTCAGTAATGCCACCTTTAACGTTAACTTGTTCACCAAGTTTTTTATTGATTACGTTACCGGAGTCAGCACCGAATTTCATGCCTTTATTGATCAATTCTTCTTTAGTCTTGAACAATTGGCTGCCATTGATAGCATCTGTGGATGTAGCTGTTACAGCACCATCTTTTACATTTGTAATTGTAGTGCCATTAGCGCCTTCCAATGTTACCTTAGTTTTATCAACAACACCGTTATTGATGTCATATTTAACAGCACGATCTGTCAATTTATCTACGGAAGTCTTGGATGCAATGTTATTGATTGTAACTTGCTCTTTAACGCCTGCATGGTTTTTATCCTCTACGGTCAAGGATACTTCACCATTGTCGTTTACCTTGTAGGAACCGTCAGCGCTGGAGTTTCTTACAAGACGATAGTCAGTTGCACTGCTACCTTGTTGAGTAATTTGTTCACTAACTTTTTTCAACTGATCTTCAGTCGCTGCACGACCGGATACGATAGATGTGGAATCCCAGTTCTTATTGCTCAAGTTAGTTACATAATTACCAGTTTCACTTGCATTTTTCGTATTTTGAACAGTTTGAGCGCCCATTACAACAGCACCAGCAGTCACTCTGCCTGCAATACCATCAAGAACTACTTGATTGTTACCGCTACCCAATGTCACTTTGTTGTTCAAACGAAGATCATATTTAGCGCCTTCAGTGCTTGTAGCAGGAGTTGTTGTCAATTTAAGGTTATCATCGGAAACAGTTACTTTTGAATGTTTGCCTGCTTCAATTTTTACATCATGTAATTGGCTACCATTTACAGCATCTGTAGAAGTAGAGGATACTTCGCCAGCTTTCAAGTTAGTAATTGTTGTGCCACCTTGGCCTTCCAAAGTAACCTTGTTTTTATTAACAGTTGCACCGTTAAGATCATATTTAACAGCACGTTCTGTCAATTTATCCAATTCAATTTTGGATGCGATATTGTTGATTGTTACCGTATTAGCAGGGTTGTTAGGATGAGCTTCATCTTTAACTTTTAAATCAACCTTGTTGTTTTCTACAGAGTAAGAGCCATCTGCAGAATTTGTATTGTTGATCAAACGGTAATCTGTTTTAGCTGCATTAGTAGTCTTGATTTCATCAGACACTTTTTTCAACTGATCTTCAGTTGCTGCACGACCAGATGTGATTGTAGGGTTTTGAACATTCCATTCTTTATTGTCCAAACCAGTTACATAGTTTTTATTGTCGCTATGTTTACCTACGCGAACAGAACCTGCAGTTACGCTGTTCAAACCTGTTAGGTCTTTTGCCAACTTAACATTAAGGTTGCCGTCTTTAGCTACAACACCGATGTTGTTGTCAGACAAAGCACCTGTAGCACCACCAGTAATACCTAAAGTATCACCAAGTTGTTTGTTGATTTTAACATTGTTATCGCCTTGGAAGCTTAAGCCTTTAGCGATTTTGTTAGTGTTATTTGTGATATTAGTAGTATTGATATCTTGTTGCTCTTTAGAAGCAAGGTTCGTCAACTTAACTTGTCTAGGGTTGGAACCATCAGCATCCGCAACAGTCAATGTCATGCTACCGTCAGCAGCTACTTTATATTCGCCGTTGCTACCTGCTGCAGGGTTTGCAATCAAACGGTAGTCAGTTTTGGAAAGACCATTAGAGATTTTAGAGATATCAACATCGAATGTTTGATTGTCATTACGTGTCAATGTCAATCTCTTACCGTCATTGGATACTGTACCAGATGTAACATACGTATTTTTCAAACCTGTTACTTCAGCAGTCAAACCGTTTGTACCGGTCATGTTAATTTTGCCGTTACCGTTTGCTTCATAGCTAGCTGTACCGCGTTGCAAGTATTTATCGTATTTAGCCGCAATACGAGAGATATCACCGATATTAGCCGCATTTGTTAATGTATCGCCACCAGATTGTACATTAGTAATTTGATTACCACCAGCATTGATACCTCTTGTGCTAATGGATACATTGCCTGTTGTAACGGAGTTGAATCTTGCGTCATCAACAGTTGCAACCGTAACATTGTCTCCGGAGCCTTGTAATTCAATATTTTTACCGGCTTTAAAGTTCACTGTACGGTTAGGCGCTTTTACGTCCTTAACCTTTTGGCCATTAACTTGAAGTTCCCAGCCAGAGTTTGCGGACTTAATAGCTTCATGAACGGTATTTTTACCTGTATCACCAATATTAGTCATGGTGATAGTACCGTTTTGGTCAACCTGAGCATTACCGCCTAAGATATTCTTAGTGCTGTTAGCTACATTACCTACTGCATTAGCAACACCATATAATTGGCTACCATTAATAGCATCTGTAGATTGTGCATTTACACGACCTGCAGCTACGTTAGTGATTGTACGTTTTGTAGAATTGTTACCAACACTAACTGTGGAATCAGCAGTACCACCGGCATAATTATATTTCAAGCCGTTAATTGTTTCACTAGCTGTGCTTACCGGAGCAGCTGTTACAGAATTAGCACCTAACGCAACGCCACGAACGTTATTTACTGTTGCTTTGCTACCAAGAGCTAAGCCTTCGTTTTCTTGTACGCTTGCTTCGCTACCGATTGCTACAGCATCAGTTACTTCTTTTTGAGCTTTAAGTTTAGTGATTAATTCAGGATTATCTTTATAAACACTACGATCACGTACACGTTCTAATGTACCAGCTTGAGCGCTTACGCCCAATGCGATAGAACGAGAACCAGTTGCTTGTGCATCATCACCGATAGCCACAACATTTTTCTTGTCCCCATCTTGAGTACTCAAAGCACTAGCTTCACGACCCATAGCAATAGAGCCGTAACCTTCAGAATGAGCATTGTTACCGATAGCTGTAGAACGTTCGCCTAATGCCCATGCCGCATTACCTGCAGCCACAGAGGAACCGCCCAATGCATAAGTATCATTACCAAGAGCCACACCGGAACCACCATGAGCACGTGCGGAGTTACCTACAGCAACGGAGTTGTTTACTTTGTATTGAGGATCATTTTGAATACCGGATTCAGCATTGTTACCAATAGCGATGCCGTCTTTCGCACGAGTTTGCGCATTGTTACCAAGAGCAACCGCATTATCACGATAATGTGCTGCACCGTTACCGATAGCTACACCTTGAATACCTTGAGATGTAGCACGATTACCAATGGCCACGCCTCTTGCATAAGCGTCGCCTGCAGAATTTGAGCCTGCTGCTACATTAGCACCTGTACCCATAGCAACACTATCTATAGTATTTGATTTAGCACCTTGACCGATAGCAATAGAACGAGCAGCGTTAGCTTGGGTATTAGTACTTCCGTCATATGCTGTATACGGTGTGCCTTTATCATCCTTCATTGGTGTTGGATTTGCAGACCCGATAGCAATAGATTGTTCACCTGTTGCTAATGCAGAGTGACCCATAGCCAAGCTAGCTTTACCTTGTGCAGATGCAGCTGTACCGATAGCTGCCGCATATTGTTCACCAGCATAGGCTTGACGCATCATAGCCAAGGAGTTAAAACCTTTTGCTTTAGCAGCAGAGCCAACAGCAATAGCACCGATTTGTTCAGATTGAGCATAATGGCCTAAACCGATACCCAACGCACGAGATTGGGAATAGTCACCGATAGCAATACCGGATACGGAGCCATCATTAGAACGGGCATTAGCATTGTTACCGATTTGTATGCCGAACACCTTATTATTTGTATATAAATTTCCTAGTCCTGGATTTCCTGGTGTTTTGTAATCATACATTTGAATGTAAGGTGCATTTTGACTAGGGTATAAATAAGTAAACCCACCATCATTCGGCCCTTCACCAGGAGCCAAAGAAAGACCTCTGCTAGGTGCGGCATCAACACCCGAAATCAACCCACTACCGCAGGTTAAAACCATAGCCGCCAAGCCAACTTTTACCGAAGCTTTTGCGGAATTACTAACGAAGCTTTTGGAGCCACGAGTATGGCTTTTTGCAATTTCAGATACAACGACATATGCGCCTCGTACCTGACTCCAAATTACCCTATAAATACGATTCATTTAGTAGTACCTACCTTTCACACAGTTTTATAAGGGATTCTAAAACCAACACTAAAACACTAAAAATAATAAAATTTTCATCAAAAATTTAATTACTATACATATAAAATATCAGATTAGTTTATGAATGTAAATATATTTTTTTCATATTTCGCTCATTTATTTTCAGAACTTTAAACTTCTTTTAAAAATTGATTTTCTTACTCATTTAAATATATTTTCAATCATAAAAACCCTTACAACAATGGGCCAAACAACACTTATAATCTAAAACTAATGATTTTATAGTAAATTAATCACATTTATAATTTTCGATTAAAATTATATGTTCTGTATTATACACTATTATGAAAAGTTTGTGAAGTCAAACACAAAAAAAGAACGAAAGTCCTCTTACAGTAGACTTTCGTTCTTTCATTTTATATACCATATAGGGTTAAAATCATCTAATTTTCATGGGTATTTTCTGGTACATCAGCTCGCTTTTTATCACATGAACACAAGATGAAATAGACATGAATTACATGCCTAAACGACTCATAATTAGAGCTAATTGTCGCTTAGTTTCTTCGTTATCTTTCTGTAGACGAAGGTTGTCTTCTTTCAATGCCGCATAGTCTGCAGTTAATTTTTCATCCTGCGCTTTCATGCGTGCATTTTCAGCTTTCAAAGCAGTCATTTCATCCTGCATTACGTACATAGAACTGATAGGCCCGCCCTTGTAGCGTTCAGGAATAGCCTTCTTCTCATCAGAAGAACCGAATTTACGAGTTACACCAGCATTCACCATATTATGACGACTACCAACAGATACGCCTGCATGGAACATAGTGTCTTCCGATGTGTAGTGAGCAACACCTAAAGCTGCTGCAGTTTCGCCTCTGTAATTACCAATACCAGCCATCACTTGAGTTGGTTCTAACGGATCATATTGAATCGGTTTCAACGCAGACATAGCCGCCGCATGAGCACCTACACGTTGCGTTTCGCCCGCCACGGAATTAATAGCATTGGCCATGCCCTCCGTAACTCCTTTCAATTGATTTACGTTAACCGCATCCGTACCGTTTACACCAGGACCTACATTGCTAATTGTTTTGCCACCATTATTCAATCCGTCTTTAGTAAGACTTACAGCATTACCGCTAGCAGGAGTAATGGTTATACCACTGCCGTTTACAACCGTAGAGTTACCTGCATTATCCTTAGTCGTTACGGACGTAAGACCTTTCAAATCTTTCGCCATACGAACTTTAAGATTAGTGCCGTCAGATACAACGCCTACATTATCTTCTGTAGTCAACTTGCTAGCATCAGTAATACCACCGATTACGTTTACCTGTTCGTTAAGCTTTTTGTTAATCACATTACCGGAATCACCACCGTATTTCATACCATCGTCTTTGGTTGCCACTTGATGTGTCTTGCCCTGTTCATCTTGGTACTTAATACGAGTAATAGCATTACCTCCTAGATCGGAATCGCCCTTATCAGCAATCATATCTGCATTGCGCCCATCTTTTCCGGTTAAACCGATATGACCAACACCGTCTTTGCCGGACATAGATACAGCATCTTTACCGTCTTTACCTGTAATAGCTACTTTACCGTCTGTACCATTCGCAACGTCTGGACCTGTAATGGAAACGCCATCTTGACCGTTTTTGCCGACTTTCACCTTATCTGCATTGACCGTATCAGCAGTGACCGTTTTGGTAGTAACGCTATCGGTCTTAAGATTCTTAGCCATTTTAATAGTAACATTACCATTTTCGGCTACTGTTTTGATATTTTCACCGGAATAATCACTATCAGCCCCTTGACCTTCACCTTTGATAGTAACCTTTTGACCTAAATCACGGTGGAAATCGCCTGTATTACCGGCAAAATCCATACCTTTCTTCGTAATGTCATCACCTAAGTTATTAATCTTATTATCCAAGGCTTTATGGGACTTCTGCAATTGATCTTCTGTAGCAGCACGACCACTTGTGATATTGTTAGGATCCCAATCTTTGTTTTCCAAACCTGTCACATGACCGTCCTTGCCATCAACAGATACTTTACCTGCCGCGATCTTACCATCTTTACCGTCGATAGTTACCTTATCTCCGGCCTTAATTGTACCGTTTGTACCGTCAATCGCTACATTGCCGGCCTTGATTGTACCCTTATCGCCATCGATTTCAACTTTATCACCGGCTTTGATGGTGCCTTTGTTACCATCGATAGTAATGTTGTCACCGGCTTTGATAGTACCTGTTGTACCATCCATTGCAATTTGTTTCGTAGGATCAGTCCCCATTGTTACTTGGTCTTTGAGGCCCACTTTGTAATTTGTAGAACCGTCCGCATTAGTGGTCTTATCTACTTGGACATTATTACCTGCCGTTACTGTTGTAGTAGCAGCTGCTGCGGCTTTATCCAATTGAGATTTATTAACCGCATCCTTAGGATTTGTACCGTCAGCTACATTAGTAATCTTATTGCCGGCTCCATCAATACCGCTCTTCGTCATAGATGGACCATTGGTAATCTTCACGCCGTCTTTTGTAACAGCAGTCAACGGATTGCCATCCTTATCTTGAACGGTCATACCTTCACCATTTACAACGGTTTTACCGTTTACACCATCAGTGCCATTATTGAAAGTTATGGAATCTAAACCTTTCAGATTTTTTGCTAAACGAACATTAAGGATATTATTTTTACTAATAACACCAATATTGTTTTCGGTCAACTCAGATTCATTGGTGACACCACCCTTAATGTCCAATTGTTCATTAAGTTTCTTCTTGATGGTAGCACCGGAGTCGCCACCATATGCCATGCCATCATCTTTGGTTGCCACTTGATGGGTTATGCCACTTTCATCTTGATATTTAATGCGAGTAATTTCATTTCCATTAACATCAGCAGACCCTTTTTCAGCAGTAATATCCGCACTTTTACCGTCTTTACCACTTAATCCGATGTGACCAACACCATCTTTACCAGATATGGACACAGCCTCCTTGCCGTTTTTATCTGTAACAGCTACCTTACCGTCGGTGCCATTCGCCCCATCTGGACCTGTAAGAGATACGCCCTCCTTACCGTCTTTACCGACTTTCACGGATTCAGCCTTAAGATTTTTGTTCATCTTCACATTGATAGTCGTGTTACCATCATTATCTTGGTTGATGAAAGTTTTAATGTTTTCACCGCTATAGTCAGCATCGTCAGCCTTGCCTTCACCTTTAACAGTGATAGTAGAGCCTAATTTATTAGTTTGTACGCCGCCTACATTAGCATTGAATTTGAGACCTGTATCAGTTTGACCTGCCAAAGCTTGTTTCAATTGATCCTCTGTTGCAGCACGACCGGATACAACATTACCTGCATTCCAAGTCTTATTATCAAGCCCTGTCACGTAGTTACCTGTATTAGCAGGGGTTGCACCATCGGATTGTTTACCCATGGTTACAGTACCGGCTTTCACAGTTTCTGTAGCAGTAACAGATGTAACGTTAAGATCTTTCTTCAATTTTAGACCAATCTTAGTGTCGTCACCGGTTTGCGTAATTTCCGTCGTAATATTATCGTCACCGTTTACCGTTACCTTGGAGCCTAATTTATTCGTTTTTGCATCATTATTATCTGCGTCAAAACGAAGACCTTTATTGGTCAGTTCAGTCTTAGCGTCATTAATATTATTGTTGAGTTCAGTTTTAGTGTCAGCGATATTTTTGTTTAATTCGGTTTTAGTATCACCAATGTTTTTATTTAATTCAGTCTTTGTATCAGCGATATTCTTGTTTAACTCAGTTTTAGCTTCATGTAATTGACCGCCGTTAACCGCGTCTTTGGAATTAGCCGCAATATTACCATCAGCAACATTGGTAATCTTTTGGTCGTTCGCATTGATGCCATTTGGAGATACATAGGTCTTACCACCTACGGTCAAACCACCACTATTGATGGTTGTACCGCCAGCTGTTACGCTATCTAAACCAGTTAATGTTTTAGCCAACTTCACGTTCAATGTGCCTGTGCCATCAGATACAACACCAATATTATTATCAGTTAAATCTGTAGCTGCAGCTCCACCTTTAATGGCAACAGTACCACCTAGCTTCTTATTGATAGTCGTACCGGAATCGCCGCCAAAGTTTAGGCCTTTGTCCACTTCGGATTTAGATGCTACATCTTTAATCGTTACGGTTTTTGTTTTATCCGGATGGTTCTTATCCTGTACGGTCAATGCTACGTCACCGTTGGCATCTACAGTGTAATCACCATTAGAGCCTGCCGTAGGATTCGCAACAAGACTAAAGTCTGTTGCACTAGCACCTTGTTTCTTAACTTCATCACTAACCGTTTTCAATTGGTCTTCCGTTGCTGCACGGCCAGATGCAATTGTAGGGTTATCAATACTCCAAGCCTTATTATCAAGACCAGTCACATAGTTACCAGTATTAGCAGGGGTTACACCATCAGATTGTTTACCCATAGTTACAGTGCCGGCTTTCACAGTTTCCGCTGCCGTAACAGATGTAACATTAAGATCCTTTTTCAATTTGAGGCCGATCTTCGTATCGTCACCAGTTTGACTGATTTCCGTCGTAATATTGTCGTCGCCGTTTACTGTTACCTTAGAGCCTAGTTTATTCGTTTTTTCAGCGTTATTATCTGCGTCAAAACGAAGGCCTTTGTTGGTAAGTTCAGTTTTAGCGTCATGCAATTGACCGCCGTTAACCGCATCTTTGGAGTTTGCAGCAATATCACCATTAGCAACATTAGTAATCTTTTGGTCATTTGCATTGATACCGTTCGGAGATACATAGGTCTTACCACCTACAGTTAAACCTCCAGCATTAATAGTTGTGCCACCCGCTGTAACACTATCCAAACCGGTTAATGTTTTAGCTAACTTCACGTTCAATGTTGTACCATCAGATACGACACCGATATTATTGTCCGTCAAGTTTGCAGCTGCGGCGCCACCTTTAATAGATAACTTATCGCCTAACTGCTTGTTGATTACAGCCCCGCTATCTCCATCAAAGTTAAGACCTTTAGCTATATCTTGCTTATTCTTACCGATGTCAGTTGTATTTTGAGCAATATCAGCCTTGTTCTTAGTTATATCTTGTTTATTCTTACCAATATCAGTCGTATTCTGAGCAATGTCAGTTGTGTTTTGAGCTATTTTACCCTTGTTTGTATTAACTTGCGTATTAACAGATTTCAACTGATCTTCCGTTGCAGCACGACCAGTTACGGCTTGTGGATTATCTACATCCCAAGCAGTATTAGTAAGACCAGTTACCGTGCCTGCAGTACCATCCACAGATACAGGATTAGCAGTTCCTAAGGTGATTTTATCCCCTAATCCGACAGTATATTCCTTACCACCAGCTGCATTTGTACCTTCTTCTACAGTGATGTTGCTGTTTTTAGCTTTCACAGTACTTGCCTTAGCAGTTCCACCGATAGCATCCTGCAACTGACTGAAGTTAACCGCATCAGTAGGATCTGTGCCTTTTGCTAGACCGGTAATCTTTTGATTATTTGCATTGATACCGTTTGGCGTTACGTAGGTCTTGCCGCCTACGGTCAAACCACTACCATTAATAGTTGTTCCACTAGCTGTTACGCTATCCAAACCAGTTAATGTTTTAGCTAGTTTTACATTTAATGTGCTGCCATCGGACACGACACCGATATTATTATCCGTAAGATCCGCCGTAGCACCACCTTTAATGGTAACAGTGTCGCCTAATTTTTTATTAATCGTAGCACCGCTATCGCCGTTAAAATTTAATCCTTTATTGATATTAGTTACATTTGTATTGACCTTATCATTAACGGATTTCAACTGATCTTCTGTTGCAGCACGACCACTTACAGCTTGAGGATTATCCGCATTCCAAGACTTATTATCGAGTCCTGTTACAAAGTTACCGTTTGCACCGCCAGCACCACCAGCTTGTTTGCCCATAGTCACAGTGCCAGCTTTCACAGTATCAGCGGCAGTAACAGTAGTAACATTGAGATCTTTCTTTAATTTAAGACCAATCTTAGTATCGTCACCAGCTTGACTAATTTCTGTCGTGATATTATCATCGCCATTTACCGTTACCTTGGAACCCAATTTATTGGTCTTAGCACCGCCTGTGTCCGCATCAAATTTGAGACCTGTGTTAATCACATCATTCTTCGCAGTCGATATATTATTGTTTAACTCGGTTTTAGCATTATCTATATTGCCGTTCAGTTCAGTTTTAGCGTCATTAATATTTTTATTGAGTTCAGTTTTGGCATCACCGATATTTTTGTTTAATTCAGTCTTAGCATCATTAATGTTGTTATTTAATTCGGCTTTAGCCGCATGAAGTTGACCGCCGTTAACTGCCTCTTTGGAGTTAGCCGCCACGTCACCATCAGCAACATTAGTTATTTTCTTGTCGTTTGCATTGATGCCGTTCGGAGATACATAGGTCTTACCACCTACGGTTAACCCACCACTATTGATCGTTGTACCACCAGCCGTTACGCTATCCAAACCAGTTAATGTTTTAGCTAGTTTTACATTTAATGTGCTGCCATCAGATACGACACCGATATTATTATCCGTCAAATTCGCAGCTACGGCACCGCCCTTGATGCTAAGCTTATCGCCCAACTGTTTGTTAATTACAGCACCGCTGTCTCCATCAAAGTTAAGACCTTTAGCAATAGTTGTATTGATTGTAGAGATAGCATTTTTATTGGTCGCAATATCTTGTGTGTTCTGAGTAATATTTTGCTTGTTTTGTGCAATATCAGTCTTATTTTTACCGATATCAGTAGTATTTTGAGCTATATCAGTCTTGTTCTTAGTTATATCTTGTTTATTCTTACCGATATCAGTCGCATTTTGAGCAATGTCAGTTGTGTTCTGAGCTATTTTATCCTTATTTGTGTTAACTTGCGTATTAACAGTTTTTAACTGATCTTCCGTTGCAGCACGACCACTTACAGCTTGTGGATTATTTACATTCCAAGCGGTATTCGTAAGGCCTGTTACAGTTCCAGCAGTTCCATCCACATTTACAGGATGTACCGTACCTACCGCAAGTTTATTACCCAATCCAACAGTGTATTCCTTACCACCATTCGCATTAGTACCTTCTGTTACGGTTACATTCGCGTCTTTCCCTTTTACCGTAGTGGCCTTAGCAGTACCACCGATAGCACTTTGTAATTGACTGAAATTAACCGCATCGTTAGGCGCCGTACCATTAGCAACACCAGTAATCTTTTGATTATTAGCATTGATGCCATCAGGTGTTACATAGGTTCTAGCACCTACACTCAAACCATTTTTACTAATAGTAGTATTTCCTGCATTAACGCTCTCTAATCCTGTTAAATATTTTGCCAACTTTACAGTCAATCTACCGGTACCATCGGATACAACACCAATATTATTATCGGATAATGCCCCTGTAGCACCGCCTTTAATGACTAGAGTATCACCTAATTTTCTCTTAATCGAAGCACCTGTATCGCTGCTAAAATAGAGCCCTTTTTCAAGAGTATTATTGATAGTGTTAATATCATTCTTATTAGTAGTAATATCACCTTGTATTTTTGTGATATTTCGTGCATTGGCACCAATACGGCTTGAGTTATCTGAGATATTCTGCGTATTTTGATTAATAAAATACTGATTGGAATTAACTCTCTCATTAACCCGCTTTAACTGATCTTCCGTAGCAGCACGCCCTGTAACAGGTGCTGGATTATTTACATTCCATGATGTATTGGTAAGACCTGTGACCGTTCCTGTACCACTATCTATGGTTACAGGATGCGAGGCCGCCCCTTTCCCTACAGTAATCTTATAGTTTAAGCCGACAGTATATTCTTTACCACCTTTCGCCGTTGAGTTTTCCCTTATCGTAATATTACCATCATCATTTGCTTTTACTATGGCTTCTTTAGCTGTACCGTTAATTGCGCGTTGCAACTGACCGTAGTTAACTGCGTCCTGACTACCGCTACCGTCTGCAACACCTCTAAGCTGTTGATTATTGGCATTAAGACCACCTGTTGACACATAGAGTTTACCGCCTACAGACACCCCTTTATTATCAATCGTAGCAGTTCCTGCTGTTACACTATCCAAACCAGTTATTTTTTTAGCCAATTTCACATTTAGTGTGCCATTTCCGTCTGCTTGAACCCCAATATTGTTGTCAGCCAAAGCACCGCTAGCGCCACCTTTTATTCTTACTGTGTCACCTAATTTTACTTGGTTCTGAATAAAGTTATCACCATAAAAGAACAATCCCTTATCAATAGTGTCCTTATTATATCTAATAGCATCGTGGATCGTGCTTTTACCTGTAAAACCGATATCGCTCATCGTTAATTTACCGGTATCAGGATCGAGCGCAGCATTACCGCCAAGGATATTTTTAGTAGTAGTGGCTAAATTACCCAAAGCATTAGCTACACCATATAACTGACTGCCATTAATGGCATCTGTAGACGAAGGATTCATACGCCCTGCTGCCACATTTGTAATCGTGCGTTTTACTGTATCATTACCGATACTTACCGTAGAATCTGCCGTTCCTCCCGCTAAATTCTTATACCACAAACCATTTACAAGCTGATTCGGTGTACTATGAGTATTCGCAGTCGCAGAATTAGTACCTAATGCAACTGAGCGATTATGACCTGTATTGACCGTCGTATTTCTACCGAGAGTAACACTATCCTCCGCATAGCTAACTGCACGATTACCGATGGCAATACTATTTTTCTGAACTGAGTCAGAATCTGTACCAATAGCTAAAGAAGAATCCTCACGGGCATTACTTTCCCAGCCCATTGCAATAGAATTGAGTCCTGTTGCATAGGAATTTACACCGATAGCACGAGACCCTTCAGCCTTAGCTTGTGCATTATTACCGATTGCAACGGCCCATTTACCTCTTGCCTGAGATCCGTTGCCCATTGCAACGGCACCACCGGCAGCGGCTTTAGCATTATTACCAAAAGCCATGGAGGATCCACCCCAAGCTCTGGCATTGGTACCAAATGCCTGATCATTATCGGCACCCACATAGTTACCGGCCTCATCATATCCAGCCCAGGATGTATTACCAAGGGCAAAGCCATTTAAAGAAGCTACTTTTGTCAAATTACCGATAGCAACACCATTATTTACTTCAACGGTTGCATTTCTTCCGATGGCAACACCTTGTACATTACCAACATTAGCCCTATTTACTTTTGTAACAGTAGCACCTGTACCCAATGCCACACTGTTATCTGCCAATGCTGTACTATTGTCACCTATCGCTACAGTACCATTTTTAGCCTGAGCGCCGGCCCCTTGCACAATAGTACTCCCATGCACGATCATTGGAGACATCATGGACATAAATAAAGCCGTAGCAATTACAGGCCCTGACATCTTGGCAAATACCGATGTCATTGTCGAACGTTTCGACATATTCTTCGCTGTTTCAGCTACAACGACATAACATCCTTTTGTACGACTCCAGATTACTTTAAAAATTCGGTTCATCTCGTCTTACTCCTTGCATAAAACTATCAGATTATATGAATATAATAAAATATTTTATAACTATTTTAAAAAGTAAAAATACAGTTAATATATGGCTATTTACCGATGCATATCATATTAAACATATCATATTCTATGGTAAAAGTAAAAAATTTTTCACTCTACACTCACTTCCAAATCATAAATATTTATGAATATACAAAAACTCCGCCATATACCTTATGAATATGCTAAATGTACTAATTTTTTCGCATAAAATTAACTTCATGAAAAAAATGTATTTCACTTTAGTAAACTATTATGATCTAACTATTACTCACCTATTTTAATTACATTACAAAATACCATGACATATATATGCTCAAATAGCCATTAAATCTATTTTTTGCATGCAAAAAGGCGCAAAAAGCATTTCGCTTTTGGCGCCTTTTATAAGCACTGCCTTAACAATATATTATTTCATATTATTTTAAGCCCGCTTGTTGCATCAATAATGCAATTTGTGCTCTCATTTCTTCATTGTCGCGTTGTACTTTTTCGTACTTAGCTTTCAAAGCAATCATTTCATCTTGCATTACGTACATGGAGCTAATAGGGCCACCTTTGTAACGTTCAGGAACTGCTTTCTTCGCATCGGAAGTACCGAATTTACGAGTTACACCAGCATTTACCATGT